>ERZ724506.138-NODE-138-length-28503-cov-10.015713_pt1 | contig 28503 bp, 24 predicted proteins | sample MGYA00376039_ERZ724506 | MGnify/ENA primary metagenome ERZ724506 (study PRJEB28724, sample SAMN07190887) | wastewater metagenome | isolation source: effluent of sewage treatment plant in Hong Hong | place: USA: Christiansburg, Virginia | collected 2016-03-01 ... | reverse complement strand
ATGCCCCTGCGGTGACATTGCATCATCGCAGGGGCATCCATCGCTGGTTTACGCCATCAAATCCCGAATCTGTTGCAATGCAGCGGGATCGTCCATCGTGGTCAAATCGCCGGTATCACGGCCTTCGCACACGGCTTGAATCGCACGGCGCAGCAATTTACCGCTACGGGTTTTGGGCAACACGTTCACGAAACGCACGCGGGCTGGGCGACCCACCGCGCCGATGGAATGGTCAACCACTTTCATCACTTCGGCTTCGAGCTTGGCGTGGGCGGCATCGTCTACCAGCACGCTGGCATCTTTAACCACAGCAAACGCCACCGCAACTTGACCTTTCAGGCTATCGGCAACACCCACTACCGCCACTTCGGAGATATTGGGGTGACCGGAAATCGCCTCTTCAATCTCACGGGTTCCAAGGCGGTGACCCGCGACGTTAATCACGTCATCGGTACGACCCAAGATGAAGAAGTAGCCGTCTTTATCCCGCACGCCCAAATCGAAGGTGCTGTAGATATATTTGCCGTTGAGTTTTTGCCAGTAGGTTTTGACGAAACGGTCATCATCGTGCCAGATGGTCTGCATACAGCCGGGTGGCAGTGGGCCTTCCGCCATAACCACGCCTTTTTGATCGCCGCCGTGCAATTCTTCACCCGCATCGTCCAACAACTTGACGTTGTAGCCGTACATGGGGATGCCGGGGCTACCGAACTTGCTGGCTTTTTGTTCCACACCGTTGGCGATACCGAGGATAGGCCAGCCGGTTTCGGTTTGCCAGTAGTTGTCGATGATTGGCTTTTTCAGGCTGTCGCTAATCCATTGCGCGGTAGGCTCATCCAATGGCTCGCCGGCCAAGAACAGGGCGCGGAGGCTGGAGAGGTCGTATTTCGCCATCAACGCAGGGTCTTGTTTTTTCAACACGCGCACGGCAGTGGGGGCGCTGAACATCACGGTGACCTTGTATTTTTCCACCAAGCTCCACCAAATGCCGCCATCGGGACGTGTGGGCAAACCTTCGTACATGATGGTTGCCATGCCGCCAATCAGCGGGCCGTAGATGATGTAGCTGTGTCCTACCACCCAGCCAATATCGCTGGTGGAGAAATAGGTTTCACCCGGGTTACCGCAGTAAATGTGCTGCATCGAAGCTGCCAACGCCACGGCATAGCCGCCAGTGTCGCGCTGTACACCTTTGGGTTTACCGGTGGTTCCGCTGGTGTAGAGGATGTAGCTGGGGTGAGTGGCATCAACCCATTCGCAAGGAACAACGGCGTTCAGGTGTTTTTCACGCAGTTCGCTCCACATGACATCACGACCTGCCACGATATTCATGGCAACCAAACCACGGTTTGCCAACAGTACCGCTTGGGGTTTGTGGCTGGAATGTTCAATCGCTTCGTCCAACAAGGGTTTGTAAGGAACGACTTTACCGCCGCGCATACCGCCTTCGGAACTCACGATGACCTTGGGCGCAGAATCTTCGATACGCGAAGCCAATGCACCTGCCGCAAAGCCACCAAATACCACCGAGTGAATCGCACCAATACGCACGCACGCCAGCATCGCAAAAGCGGCTTCGGCGATCATGGGCATATAAATCAATACGCGGTCGCCTTTTTCTACGCCCAGTTCTTGGAGGGCAGCAGCCATGCGTTGCACTTCAAGGTGCAATTCGGCGAAAGAGTAGGCTTTCTCGGTATTGGTTTCAGTCGAAATAGCGATGATGGCAGGCTGGTCGGCACGGTCTTTCAAGTGACGATCGACGGCGTTGTGGCACAAATTGGTTGTACCACCCGCAAACCAGCGGGCAAAGGGTGGGTTGCTGTAGTCGCAGACTTGCTGGGGCGGGGTTTGCCATTCGATGCGTTTGGCTTCTTCACCCCAAAAACCTTCGCGGTCTTCGATAGAGCGGTTGTAAAAATCGGTGTAACTCGTGGAAGTTGTCATAGAGAATGTCCCTCAGGTGTTGTTAATTGAATTCATAATTATCGCTAAAGAGACGCTATGTTAATTCACTTTATGAGTGCATGAACCGCTTTGAAATCTGGATTTTCAGCGGTACGCAGCCATTCAAAGGCGACCATTTCCGTCGTCACCAGTTCGGCTCCGGCTCCGGCGAGGCGATCGAAGGCAGCATCACGGTTGCGCTCGGTGCGGGAACTGCACGCATCGGTCACCACCCATACATCCAATTCGTCTTCCAGCAGTTGCAATGCGGTTTGAAGCAGGCACACATGGGCTTCACAACCTGCAATCACGATGCTGCGCCGCTCGTTTTCAGGGGCGCGGGGTTTTTGCAGGTGCTTGGGCAAGCTGCGGGCATTGCCTTGAACGGGTTTGGGGGGTGGAACCAGCCATTCGCCGAACCCTTCTTCCACCGCACCGAAGTGCATTTTGGAAAAGAGTCGTGCTTTCGCCTCTTTGAGTGCGGCATCCAGCATCGGAACGCTTCCTCCGAGTTTGGAAGGATTTTGTTCGGTAGCAAACACCGGCACTTCCAACAGCGCCGCAATTTGCGTGAGGCGCACGGCATTGGCAATCACCGTATCCGCTTCCCACATAGCGGGCATCAAGCGGATTTGGTAATCGACCAAAACCAGTTGGGATTCTTCTATATTTAATAACATGCTAGCTTCCCGTGGAATTGGTTGTACTGGCTGCATTAGCCGTATTAGCCGTATTAGCGGCATTCGCTGCGCTTGCCGCATTAGCAGCGAGCATTTCTTCCAATTCTTTGCACGAAGGCGCACAAACGGCTTGGGATTTGCCTAATACCTTTTTAGTGGTCATCAACGAGCGGGCGCGGTGTTTACCGCAAAGAAAGCAGGACATGGTTGCCCCGCCAAAAGAGGCCGCCGCCATAAAGGGCGACCCCGATACCTTGGATTTATACCGTAGCCCATCGGGAAGAACTGTAGTTTTTGATTCTGTTTTTGCCATGTAAAACCCCTATAGAAACGTGCTTGACACCGCGAATATCACGGGTTAAGCTTGCCGAATGCGAATTATCCTTGTTCTTACCGCGCTTTTGTTAGCTCCTGCAGCACAAGCCGCGCCGACCTCTATCGAAAAACCCGCTATTACCACCGCTGCCCATACCAGTAGCGTGGGTGGTGATCATGGTTTTTCTTCTGCAACCTCCGTTCTCATCAACAATGCGATGGATTTACTGGGAGCGCATTACCGCTCTGGTGGGACTAGTAGCGATGTTGGATTTGATTGCAGCGGATTTGTCCGCAATATCTTTCAACAAAGTGTGGGGATGGTATTACCCCGCAGCGCCAGAGACCAAGCAGCTGTTTCCCGCAAAGTCGATCGCACGGAGCTACAACCCGGTGATTTGGTTTTTTTCAACACCATGCGCCGCGCCTTTAGCCATGTGGGTATCTACATAGGAAATGGTAAATTTATCCACGCTGCCCGCACGGGCAAGGGTGTTCGGGTGGATAGCATGTCCCTTCCTTATTGGAATTCCCGCTTTAACGGCGGTGGACGTGTGGCATTGGGTTCGGTGACTCCTTCAGTAGAATCAGGGCTTCTTGACAATAGCCTGATGAGTTCTACGTATGGCATCACACCTTCCACCATCACTGTCTCTAAATCGAAGGTTACTTCTACTCAGCGTCATCGGAACAACAAGCGCGGTATCGTGGGCGCAAGCGCCAAAAAGCACCACCACGCTCGACCCGGTCGAAGTCAAAAGCGCGGCAAACGCTGAGGACATTCGTAGCGCTTCCACTGCCTCCAAAATCGTTATCACCAAACAAGAAATTGCGCGTTTTGGTGATGGTTCGGTGAGTGAGGTGTTGAAACGCCTTCCCGGTGTTACTACTGGCGGTCGCCCGGGTCGTGGGGGCGATGTCCGAATGCGCGGTATGGGTGGCGGGTACACCCAGTTGCTGATCAACGGTGAGCGAATGCCCCCCGGCTTCTCGCTCGATGATTTGCCGCCCGACCAAGTGGAACGCATCGAAATTATGCGTTCTCCCACCGCCGAGTTTGGGGCGCGTGCCGTCGCTGGAACGGTCAATATCGTCCTGAAAGAAGCACTCAAGCGTACCCAAGACGAAGTGCGATTGGGGGTCAGCGGTGAAGATGGACGACTTTTCCCCATGGTGTCGTGGACGCATAACGACAAAATTGGCGAAGCAGTCAATTACACCTTCACGCTATCCGCCAATCGCCACGATATACGCGATGTCACCGACACCTACACCCATTGGTACGACCTGAACCATAACAAAGCGTCAATCCTCGAACAGCACGAAACCGAGGTAACCAATTACCAGCGCGATGGCGTGATGCTGAACGGGCGTATTCAAATCACCCTAGCTCCTGATGAAACCTTGGTTTTGCAGCCCTTCTTGATGACCTCACGCGGTTCGAGTACTGTGCAGGGTACTCTGGATCAAGGGGCGGGTAGTGCCTTCACACCGCCTTATGCACGGTATGAAACGGGTGGCGACAGCCGTATGTCCTCGGTGCGCGGCAATGCCCAATGGCAAAAAAATCTGGGGGATGGTGGTAAGCTCGAAATTCGTGGCGGGCTTACCAATAGCGTGTCCGATAGCCATAGTTTGCGGCATGAGTTCAATACCGCCAATGCCCTTTCCCGCACGCTGGACGATCAATCCAACACCCGAGAAACTGGATGGACGATGCTGGGCAAATGGTCGCAACAACTGGAAAACGACCACAGCATCGTGGCAGGACTCGAACTAGACAGCAGCAAGCGCGTGCAAACCCGCACTACCTTGCAAAACGGATCGCCCATCTTGCAAGATTTTGGGGATGATATGAGTGCCTCGGTCATGCGCACAGCGGTGTACGTACAGGATGAATGGAATCCCACCAAGCAAATATCGGCCTATGCCGGTTTGCGCTGGGAAGGCATTCAAACCGAAAGCGATAGCACCACGTACCAATCCAGCAATTTCAGCAGCGTGGTAACCCCTTTGCTGCACGCGACATGGCGACCCGACGAAAAAAGCCGCAACCAATGGCGCACCAGCCTGACCCGCAGTTACAAGGCGGCTACGCTCCAAAATTTGGTGGCACGCCCCAGCCTTTCGCCGCTTTATCCTACGGGTAGCAATGTCGCCAGCAGCCCCGATAAAGCGGGTAATCCCAATCTTGCCCCCGAATTGGCACGGGGTTTTGAAATCGCCTACGAGCATTATTTGGAAAAAGGCGGATTATTAAGCGCCAATTTCTTCTATCGCCAAATCAACGATTTGATTCGCAATGTGGTGACGTTGGAAAATACCTCGTGGTCAGCCGATCAGCGTTGGGTATCGCGCCCGCAAAATGTGGGGAATGCCACTGTGCGCGGTCTTGAATTGGAAGCCAAATTCCGTTTAGATGAAGTATGGACGGATGCACTTCCCGTTTCGTTGCGCGGTAATGTGAGCTTCTTTCACTCTGAGGTGGAGGGCGTATCCGGCCCGCACAATCGCTTAGAAGGTCAGCCCAAGGGAACGGCGAATCTGGGTTTTGATTACAAAATGCGCAGCCTGCCCGTGAGTATGGGGGCAAGTGTCAATATCACGCCGGGTTACGATGTGCAGCTCACGGATGCGCCCATCAGCCAGAAAACATCGGTTGGATCCAAAGTGGTCACCGATGCTTTTGTGGCGTGGACGATCAATCCATCGGCGGTGCTGCGTTTCAGCGTGAACAACCTGTTCCCGCGCGATTATGGCAATCTCAGCAGCATCGTCAGCGGTTCGCAGTGGCAGGATGTGGAGAGCAACAACCCGTCCAAAATGCGTTGGACGGTGCGTTTGGAATTGAAAATTTAGAAAATTTAGAAATTTAGCTTTTAGCCGGCCAGTTGGCATACACCAACGCCCCAATCACTACCGTGCCGCCAAGGAGTACAGTGGATTGGGGAACTTCCCCAGCACCCAGCCATGCCAGCAGGATGCCGAAAATCACTTCCAGCAACGCCAAAAGCGACAATTCCGGTGCGGCCAACACACGGGCGCACAGTACCGATAAAACACACGGAATCGCAAGTTGGAACAGTCCCAGAAACGCCAATAAACCCAAATCATGCCCTGTTGCCTGCAAAGGCCATGCCAAGAACACGGTTGCCAAGCTGCTCACCATAGCACCCACCAACACGGCGGGAACCAAATCCACATCGTAGCCTTGGGCGTGGGAATTTTGAACAATCGTCCAGTTGCAGGCTCCTGCCAAGGGGACGAGTAACGCAATCACGCTGCCCAGCCATTGCCCGCTGCCCAGTTGATTGCCGTACATATACACAATCCCTGCACCTGCTACGGCAATCGCCATCCAAGTACGGGAAGCAATGCGGTGTCCGATAAAAATGCGGGCAATTAACGCGGTAAACAAAGGCCCCATCGCCAAGGTAATCAACACATTGGCGACGCTGGTCATGGTCAACGCCATCATGAAGGAGGTGAACATCACGCCCCAACAAAATCCCGAAAACCAGAATGCGATTCCGGCGCGGAACATATCCGCAAACACCCGCCGCCCCCGTAGCAGGGGCAAAATCACCAGCAGGGAAAGTGCCGTAAAGAACGATCGCCAAAAAGTGACTTCAAAGCTACGGGCGGCATCCAGATGGCGTGTTACCACGCCAGCGGTTGCCCACAAAAAGGTGACAAGCACCATCCATGCGACAGCTCGATTGTGGGTCACTTAGTCACGGCTAGCGCGTTTGCGTTCGTGCTCTTTCAAGAAGCGTTTGCGCAGGCGAATCGATTTAGGGGTAATTTCCACCAATTCATCGTCCTCAATAAATTCCACGCCGTATTCCAGTGTGCAATCAATTGGGGGCGTAATCTTGATGGCATCTTCCTTGCCCGATACGCGGAAGTTGGTGAGCTGCTTGGTACGGGTTGCGTTCACGATCAAATCGTTATCGCGGTTGTGGATGCCCACAATCATGCCTTCGTAAACCGGATCATTCGCTTTCACGAACATACGACCGCGATCATCCAATTTGCCCAGCGCGTAGGTGAAAATTTCACCATCGTCCATCGAAATCAACACACCGTTTTTACGACCGCCGATTTCGCCTTTATGGGGTTCGTAGCTGTCGAAAATGTTGGCAATCAAACCAGAGCCGCGCGTCAAGTTCATGAATTCGTTGGCAAAACCAATCAAACCCCGCGCAGGGATACGATATTCCAAACGAACACGTCCACGGCCATCGGGTTCCATGTTCACCAATTCGCCTTTGCGCTCGCCCAATGCTTGCATCACACCGCCTTGATGGGTTTCTTCGATGTCAGCCGTCACCATTTCGATTGGCTCGTGGCGTTCGCCGTTGATGTCGCGGAACATGACGCGGGGTTTGGAAACCGCCAGCTCATATCCTTCACGGCGCATATTTTCCAACAGAATCGTCAAATGCAATTCACCGCGACCCATGACTTGGAAGATACCTTCTTCATCGGTTTCCATCACGCGCAGGGCGACGTTGTGTTGCAATTCTTTTTGCAGACGATCCCAGATTTGGCGGCTGGTCACGTATTTGCCTTCACGACCGGCCAATGGGCTGGTGTTCACGCAGAAATTCATGGTCAAAGTGGGTTCATCCACTTTCAACATGGGCAGGGGCGCGGGATTGGTGGGGTCGGTCACGGTGACACCGATGCCGATTTCCGCAATACCGTTAATCAGCACGATTTCGCCCGGGCCGGCTTCGTTAGCCTGCACGCGCTCCAACCCTTGGAAGGTCAGCACTTGGTTGATACGGCCTTTGACGGAACTACCATCGGGGCCTTCCATCACCACCACATCCATACCGGGTTTGAGCGTACCTTGGCTGATACGGCCTACACCGATACGACCGACGAATGTCGAAAAATCCAGTGCCGAAATTTGCAACTGCAAAGGCGCTTCGGGGTCACCTTTTTGGGCGGGAACGTGCTTCAAAATGGTGTTGAAGAGGGCGGACATATCCGTACCCCATTGTTCACCCGCAGCACCTTCTTCCAACGACGACCAGCCGTTGATGCCGGAAGCGTACACCACCGGAAAATCCAACTGCTCATCGGTTGCACCGAGTTTGTCGAACAGGTCAAACGCTGCGTTCACGACTTTATCGGGATTCGCACCGGGTTTGTCCACTTTGTTCACGACCACGATGGGCTTCAAACCGAGTGCCAAGGCTTTCTTGGTCACGAAACGGGTTTGGGGCATGGGGCCTTCTTGTGCGTCAATCAACAGCACCACACCGTCCACCATCGAGAGCGCACGTTCCACTTCACCGCCGAAGTCCGCGTGTCCGGGGGTATCGACGATGTTGATATGCGTACCTTCCCATGTGACGGCGCAGTTTTTCGCCAAAATGGTAATGCCGCGTTCTTTTTCAATGGCATTGTTGTCCATCACGGTATCGACGACTTTTTCGTGTTCAGCAAACGTGCCGGATTGGCGCAGCAACTGATCCACCATGGTGGTTTTACCGTGGTCAACGTGGGCGATGATGGCGATATTGCGAATTTGATGGCTCATAACTTCCTATCTTCTCTTTCGTTCATGATTTTTTCGTAATTTGTTCGATTTCGAGCGGGCTTAAAAGCCGCTTCGGTATCAATTCGTGGCGGGTAATATGCCCCGTTCCCAGCAGATTCCCAGCCGGATCGTAAGCCGCGACTTGTGCGCTATCCGCCCAAGTGCCGCGTCGTGCCAGACCATTCAAGAACCGTGCGGCATTGTCGGCATCCAATGTGACGCGGGTATGATGTTCTAGCAGGCTATCAACGGGCAATAACCGTGCCAGACGCTCTTCTTCCGGCATGGCTTCCAATTCAGCCAAGGTGATGCACTGCGCTACCTGAAATCCACCCGTTGCCACGCGCCGCAGACGGCTCAAGTGCGCACCGCAACCCAAGGCCTCACCGATGTCTTCACCCAAGGTGCGAATGTAGGTTCCCTTGCTGCATTTTACTATCATTTTTATAGCTAAATTGGCAGCTTGATTGGGCGTTACAGCCGAATGGTTTTCCGTATTCTCGGCTAATTGGATCGCTAATTCGTGAATCGTTACCGCACGCGCTTCACGTTCGATTTCGATTCCCGCGCGGGCATATTCGTACAACGCTTTACCGTCTTTTTTCAACGCACTGTGCATGGGCGGCGTTTGTTGAATCGCGCCGGTAAATTGGTTTTGCACACGGGCAATGTCCGCTTCCGTCACCTGCACGGGGCGTTGGGCGATGATTTCCCCCTCGGCATCGCCCGTGCTGGTTTGGATGCCCAGAACGGCGGTAGCTTCGTAGGTTTTATCGGCATCCAATTGCAGTTGGCTGAATTTGGTCGCTGCACCAAAGCACAACGGCAGCACACCGCTAGCAAGCGGATCAAGCGTACCCGTGTGTCCGGCTTTTTCCGCCCGCAGCAGCCATTTCACCTTTTGGAGGATGTCATTGCTCGACCAGCCCAAGGGCTTATCCAGCAGCAACACCCCATGCACAGGGCGGCGCTTTATCTTGGTTGCCATGCCTAGGGATGTTCCGTATTTCCCGTATCGGGCGCGGATGCGGATGCGACCGCTTGCGCAATCAACGCATTCATGTCGGCCGCCTTTTCCAAGGTACGGTCAAACACAAAATGCAGCGTCGGTACGGTGTGAATGTGCAAACGCTTAAAAAGCTGGGTGCGTAAAAAACCAGCGGCTTGGTTCAGCCCTTCTATACTCTTGGCGGGATCACCCTGCAAGAGGCTAAAGAACACCTTGGCATGGGCGTAATCGGGAGTCACTTCGACAGCCTGAATCGTCACCATGCCGACGCGGGGGTCTTTCAACTCCCGCGCAATCAGCTCGGAGAGGTCGCGCTGAATTTGGTCGGCGACGCGAAAACCCCGATTGGGGGTAGAAGACTTCTTTTTCATTACAAAGTACGTGCCACTTCGCGAATTTCAAAGAATTCGATGGTGTCGCCTTCTTCGATGTCGTTGTAGTTCTTGATGGTCAAACCGCATTCGTAGGTTTCTTTGACTTCTTTTACGTCGTCTTTGAAACGCTTGAGCGAGTCGAGTTCGCCCGTGTAAATCACCACATTGTTGCGCACCAAACGCAGTTTGGCGGTACGACGCACCAAACCAGACGTAACCATACAACCCGCGATCGAACCAATTTTGCTGACCTTCAGCACTTGGCGGATTTCGACCGTACCGATAATTTCTTCTTTCTTATCCGGTGTCAACATACCCGACATAGCGAGTTTCAAATCGTCCACGGCATCGTAAATGATGTCGTAGTAGCGAATATCCACGCCATTGGATTCGGCGAGCTTGCGTGCGCCCGAATCGGCACGGGTGTTGAAACCCAGAATCACGGCTTTGGCTGCAATCGCCAAATTAACATCGGATTCGCTGATCGCACCGACGGCGCTGTATACCATTTGCACCCGAATTTCTTCGTTGGAGAGCTTGAGCAACGAGGCACTGAGTGCTTCCTGCGAACCTTGCACGTCGGCCTTGACGATGATGGCGATGGTTTTAACCTCACCCGCATTGATGTCGGCAAACATATTTTCCAATTTAGCGGCTTGTTGTTTCGCCAGCTTGGTGTTGCGGAATTTACCGGCGCGGTAGGTGGCAATTTCACGGGCGCGGCGTTCGTCACCCAACACGATGAATTCATCACCCGCTTGCGGTACTTCGGTAAGACCTTGAATTTCCACCGGAATGGAAGGCCCAGCGGCTTTGGTCGGACGGGCATTCTCATCCAACATCGCCCGCACACGTCCGTAGGTTTGACCTGCCAACACCACATCACCTGTTTTCAGCGTACCGGATTGCACCAGCACGGTAGCCACAGGGCCGCGTCCTTTGTCGAGGCGGGCTTCAATCACCAGACCTTTGGCCATGGCATCGACCGGAGCTTTCAATTCCAGCACCTCGGCTTGCAGCAATACCTGTTCCAACAATTCATCAATGCCCACACCGGTGCGTGCCGATACGCCGACAAATGGCGATTCGCCACCGAACTCTTCGGGAATCACCCCTTCGGCGACCAATTCGCTTTTTACGCGCTCAGGGTTGGCATCGGGTTTATCCATCTTGGTGATGGCAACCACAATCGGCACATTGGCGGCTTTGGCGTGGCGGATCGCTTCTTTGGTCTGGGGCATCACACCGTCATCGGATGCGACTACCAAGATCACAATATCGGTTGCATTCGCACCCCGCGCACGCATGGCGGAGAACGCCGCATGTCCGGGTGTATCCAAGAAGGAAACCATGCCACGCGGTGTTTCAACGTGGTACGCGCCGATATGCTGGGTAATCCCACCCGCTTCGCCCGAAGCCACTTTGGTACGGCGAATGTGATCCAAGAGCGAGGTTTTACCGTGGTCAACGTGACCCATAACGGTAACAACGGGAGCGCGAGACAATGCCTCGGCCTGCTGTTGTTTCACTTCTTCATCGGTGAAGGCTTCCACATCGTCCAGTGCGGCTACGATGGCCTTGTGTCCCATTTCTTCCACCACAATCATGGCGGTATCTTGATCCAACGGCTGGTTGATGGTGACCATCTGCCCCAGTTTCATCAAATGCTTGATGACCTCGGAAGCCTTGATCGCCATTTTGTGCGCCAATTCTGCCACCGTAATGGTTTCTGGCACATGCACTTCCAAGATACGTGCTTCTACCGCAGGGGCGGCGGATTGATGGTGGTTATCGCGATCATGATGACCACGGCGACCTTTCGGGCCGGCACGCCAGTTGGAGCCGCGTCCGCTTCCCGCAGCGGTATCTCCGCGTGTGGGGATGGCTTTTTTCTTACCAGAATTGTCATTCCCCCAGTTATTGACGGAACCACGCGCTGGTTTGGCATCTTTGTCCTTGGCCGCAGTGGTTGCTGGGGTCGCGGGGGGGGCTACGGGAGGTTTGCCGCGTGCATCGGTACGGGGCTTTCCAGCACCTGTTGCACCTGTAGTGCCGGCTGGCTTGTGTAGCGTCCCTTTAATGCCTGCACCGCCTGCTGCTTTCGCATCTTTTGCGTCCTTGGCATCTTTTGCGTCTTTGATTTCTTTGGCGGCCGCGGCTGCCGCAGCCGCTTTGGTTTCTTCGACCTTTTTGGAAGTCAAAACCCGCTTGGGAGCCGACATCATGGAGCGAATAGCCGCTGCTTCCGCTTCGGCCTTTTTACGGCGATCGACCAAGGCAGCAGAACGCTCTGCTTCTTCAGCGGCGCGTGTCTTGGAAAGTGCCAAGGCAGCAATGGCTTTTTCACGTTCCAATACCAAGCTACGCGCTTTGGCTTCTTCGGCGGCTTTGGCAGCTTGTGCGGCACGTTCAGCGCGTTCGGCCGAGCGGGATTTACCACCCGAACCAGCGGAACCGCCAGCATTGGCTCCAGAATGGGGAGCGTTTTGTGCAGATGCAGTCTTCACGGGAAGGTCTTTAGATTCTTTGGGTTCTTTGGGTTCTTTGGCTTTGCGTTCAGCGGCTTTGCGCTGGGCTTCTTCACGGGCGGCTTGGGCTTCGCGTTCACGCGCCTCTTGCTCTTCGCGTTCTTGGCGTTGACGTGCCAGCTCTTGTTCTTGCTGGCGTGCCAATTCCACTTGTTGACGCGCTTCTTCTTCGCGGCGTACTAAATCGGCTTGGCGTGCGGCTTCGGCCTGAATTTCGGCATGTTCTTTGGCTTCAGTTTCTTGGCGGGCTGCGGGGGTTACTTCATCGTCACGGCGTACAAACGTGCGCTTTTTGCGAACTTCCACCTGAATGGTGCGTGCTTTTCCGCTGGCATCCGATTGTTTGATTTCGGATGTTTGTTTTTTCACCAAAGTGATTTTTTTGCGGTCTGGGCTGGTGGTTCCGTGGCTGCTTTGCAGATAGCTCAACAGGCTGTGCTTATCGGAATCCGTCACGATATCGGTGACTGTGGATTTTGGCACTCCGGCCAGTTTCAGTTGTTCTAGCAGCGTGGTGGCAGATTTTTTCAGTTCGTAGGCAAACTGGGCGACGGTCGTACTGGACATTTGATGTGTAACCTTTGGGATCGATTCGACCATCTCCCAGATGACCGAATCTTTTCTGAAACTAAATCGACATAATGATTACGCTTGGGGAGCGTTCTCTGCGGTAAACCAATGCGCACGCGCTTGCATAATGAGCGCCTTGGCATCGTCGGCGGACTGTCCCGTCATATCGGTCAATTCATCGACCGCCAGATCAGCCAGATCATCCAGCGTCCGCACACCTGCGTCCACCAGTTTGCCGAGTAGCTCCGGTGTGATACCGGACAAACTGCGCAAATCCTCAGGAATATCGCTCACACTTTCTTCGTGGGCGATTTCCATCGTCAGCAAGGCGTTTTTGGCACGCGTGCGCAATTCGTTCACGGTTTCTTCATCGAAACTCTCAATTTCCAGCATCTCTTGCAGCGGCACGTAGGCCACTTCTTCAAGGCTGGCAAATCCTTCTGCAATCAGGATGTCGGCAATTTCTTCGTCCACATCCAGTTTTTCCATAAACAGGCGGCGACCTTCATCGGTTTCGCTGGCCAGTTTCTTCGCGGATTCGGCGGCATCCAAAATGTTGATGCGCCAGCCCGTTAATTCGGAAGCCAAACGCACATTTTGCCCACCGCGCCCGATGGCGATAGCGAGGTTTTCCTCATCCACCACCACATCCATCGCGTGGCGTTCTTCATCGACCACGATGCTAGATACATTGGCGGGAGCCAGTGCGCCGATCACAAATTGGGCGGGGTCTTCGCTCCAGAGGACGATGTCCACGCGCTCACCAGCCAATTCGTTGGTCACGGCATTCACGCGCGTTCCCCGCACGCCCACGCAGGTTCCAATCGGGTCTACGCGCTTATCGTGTGATACCACCGCGATTTTGGCACGCGAACCGGGATCACGGGCGCACGATTTGATTTCCAATAAACCTTGGTCAATCTCAGGCACTTCTTGGCGGAATAATTCCATCATGAACGCCGGAGCGCAACGGGACAGAACAATCGGCGCACCACGCAACGTCAAATCCACTTCCATAATCATAGCGCGAACGCGATCACCGGTGCGGAGATTTTCTTTTGGGATAGTTTCATTGCGGCGCAAACGCCCTTCAATGCGACCACTTTCGACGATGAAATCGCCTTTGTCCAAACGCTTGATGGTTCCCGTGAGGATTTTTTCACCGCGTGACATGAAGTCATTGAGCAGCATTTCGCGCTCGGCATCACGGATGCGTTGCAGGATAACCTGCTTGGCTGCCATCGCACCAATACGGCCGATGGGTACGGAGGGAATCATCTCTTCGATGTATTCATTCACTTCAATATCGGGGATTTGTTCTTTGGCTTCAAACAACAAAATTTCTTGGTCGGGCATTTGCAACCCGGCCTCATCTGGAACCACATGCCAACGGCGGAAGGTTTCGTAATTGCCAGTTTCCCGATCCAACGCAACGCGGATGTCTACCTCGCCTGCGTACAGTTTTTTGGTTGCCTGTGCCAGTGCCAGTTCAACCGCGCCCAGTACCACGTCTCGATCTACGTTTTTCTCACGCGAGATGGCTTCTACCAGCATTAACAATTCACGATTCATGCGATGCTCCCACTAATTCATTCTTCCATTTCATCCATTGATGCCCCGGCATCTCGCCCCTTGAAACTCACAATGGGGGCTAAACGTGCTTCACGCAGCTCATCCAGTGCAAAGCCCAGTGCCTGCAAAGGTGGGGGTACTCGTTTTTTACTCACGCGCTGCCCGGGTTTGGGTGGGGGGGCATCGCTCCAAACGATTTGCCAACCCGTCACACCCTCAGCACCTTCGGCGGGGAGAACTTGCTCCAGCGTGCCGCGAAATTTTCTCCGGTTGGCATGTACCAAACCAGAACCCGCTGCACCAATCGGAGCTTTGAGCGTAATGTCAATAACGCTACCCGTAAAACGTTCAAAATCCCGCACATGCCGTAGCGGGCGGTCAATACCGGGTGACGAAATTTCCAGACGCTGGTAATCAATACCATCGACTTCCAAAGCGAACTGCAACTGGCGATTTACCTTCTCGCAGTCTTCCACCGTGATAAAACGTTCTTCTCCGATTTCCCACGGAAAATCAATGGTGATGCGCAATAATCCGCCTGCGGATCGTTCAATCTCGATTAAGTCATACCCCAAACCACTCACGGTTTGATTCACAATATCTTGCAATGCCACGTTACATTCGCTCGCCAAAAAATAATCGGCCAAAAAAAACGGGCGGTAATTACCCGCCCGTTTGGTCGTGAATATGGCATTGTAGCTTACATACTGCAATGCAGCAAGATAAAAGCCTTGGTTTTAACGGCGTAGGCGCTGCATTTGGACTTGCAATACAGCGGCACTCAGCACACCGGTATGTGCATCCACCCGCTCCCCTTGCGCGTTGAAAAACACCGTTGTGGGCAAGCCAGCCGCACCCAAAGCAGGGCCGAGCGCACCACTACTATCCAACCAGATATTTTGGATATTTTGCTTATCCAACCCCGAACGCTGCAAATAAGCGGCAATCACCGCGTCCGATTCGCCTTGGTTTACCAAGATGATCTGCACATCGGATTGGCTTTGCTGGGCTTGTACCAGTGTCGGCATTTCGGCGCGGCAGGGGGGACACCAAGTTGCCCAGATATTCACCACGGCAGGTTTTCCCGCCAAAATCTGCGGGAGGGTTTGCGTTTTTTGCGTTTGGAACTGGCGCAGCGTGATGGCTGGCGCGGCAACTTTATCGCTTTCCATCCACCGCAAAGCACCTTGCCCGACCAGCCACACCCCTAGCCCCGTGACTGCGGCGTAGGCGATGACTCGCCGCAATGCCGGATTACGCCATCCATGCCATGCCATATAAATTCCTGCTCCTACCCATCCTAAGGGGGTTATCCAACCGCCATCGCGGATATCAATGATGTTGATGAGGTTGTCGGGGTTCAAAAATGCTTCGTGGTGCCAGAGAACGTAGCCGAAACGCGCGGTGAATAGTCCGACCCACAGCGCATTCCAAATCCATGAACTGGCTGCCCGCGCCACCCATCCCGCTAGCGTAACCGATAGCAAGAGTAATAACGGCGCAACCGGAAAAACGAGTCCACCTAAAGAAAAAGAGAGCATAGGGACGTTCTATTTTTTCATCGGTGCAACCACGCCCGCCCCACGCACTTCGATTTGCACTTCGTCTTGGACTTGGTTTTTGGCATCGACAATCTGCACGGTGTGTTTACCCGGCCACGGCATCCACTGGGCGGTGTTGCCGTTGGCGAAAATTTTGCCGTCCATGCGCCAGCGCAATCCCGAACCCTTGGCAGAGAAGTTTAAGCGCTGGCGATTGGGTGGAATATCGGGGTCAATGGCGATGATGCTTCCGCTGGTAGGGCTGGTAATCCGTGCATTGGTAGCTATCGAATAGGTAGCAAACTGTGCTTGTTCCGTGCCGGCTACAAACCATTCTTTGCGCGATGCTTCGGTGGCTAATTGCACGGGCATTTGCACCAATCCAGCGGGTGGCTTGGGCGCTTGGCTGGGAATGGATTGGCGCGGATTGTGGTGCAGGAAGTTCATGATGTCCACCCAAATCGGCGCGGCTCCGGTGGTTCCACTGACATCTTGCATCGGCGCACCGCTGGCATTGCCCACCCACACGCCCACGGTGTAGCGGCTGGAATAGCCCAGTGCCCAGTTGTCGCGCATATCTTTGCTGGTTCCGGTTTTGACGGCTGTCCAGAAGCGGGTGGCGAGCAAACTATCGCTGCCAAAGGTGCGGGAACGTGCTAACGGGTCGTTCAAAATATCGCTGACGATAAAAGCGGCACGCGGGTCAAGTACGGTTTCGTTCGGCGGTTTGCCGACTTCGCCCACGCGCCCGCCGTTCGCCAAGGCGCGGTAAGCGTTGGTGAGCTGCAATAACGACACCTCGGCACTGCCCAGCGCCAAGCTGTAGCCGTAAAAATCGCCGCTTTCTTTCAACGCCAGCCCCAGTTTTTGCAACTGCTGGTGAAACGCGGCGGGCGATACCATCACCAGCGTGCGCACCGCCGGAACGTTGAGCGAAGCCGCCAATGCCGTCCGCACCGAAACCCAGCCTTTGAACTGGTGATCGTAATTTTGCGGAATGTACAAACCGCTGGCGGTTTGAATTTGCGTGCCGGAATCATCCAGCAACGAAGCCGCCGTGACGCGCCGCTGGGCAATCGCCTGCCCGTACAAAAACGGCTTCAGCGTAGAACCGGGTTGGCGCTGCGCCAAAACGCCATCCACTTGCGCCGCACGGCTCAAATCACCGGACGAACCCACCCACGCCAATACCTCGCCGCTCGCGTTATCCAGCACCAGAATCGCACCGTCTTCGACATGGCGATGCACCAATTCGCGCAACCGTTGCTGCAAAGTTTGTAGCGCGTAACGCTGTATGGGTGCGCTCAAGCTGGTTTTTATGCGATTATTTGCAGGGGTGGAAGAATTTTTTTTCTTCACCACCTGCTGCGCCCAGTGCGGGGCGATGCCTTCGCTGGGCGGGTAGTCGCGGTGCTGCAAGGTCGTGGCGGTGAGCATGTCCAAGCCCGCACAATCATCGCCGCTGCTGGGGATAGTTTTCAGCACATCGCACGCCCGTTTCGCCACCTGCGCCGCGTTCGCATTGGGCGCACGCACCAGCGCGGCGGCAATCGCCGATTCACGCATATCCAGCCCGTGCGCAGCTTTGCCAAACAGGGTGCGGCTCAATGCGTCAATGCCCACCAGCTCGCCACGGAACGGAACCAAATTGAGATACGCCTCCAAAATCTGGTCTTTGCGCCACTCGCGTTCCAGCGATTGTGCCGATACGGTTTGCCCCAGCTTTTGGAAAATACTGCGCCCGCCGCTGCGCTGCCGCCAATCGTCATCCAGCAGCCCCGTGAGCTGCATGGTGATGGTGGATGCGCCGCGCGTTTTGGTGTTCCACAAATTCGCCCACGCCGCTGCGGAAACCGCCTGCCAATCGACCCCGCTGTGGGAATAAAACCGCTTGTCTTCCGATAGCACCAAGGCCGTGCGCAGCGCCTGCGAGACATCGCCCAGCGCCACCCATTGCCCTTTGCGCACGGTCAGATCGGTGCGCAGCCGCTGAATGATTTCGCCGTTGCGGTCAAGAATCAGCGTATCGGAAGATTGGTAATTCTTTTTTACCTCATCAAAAGTAACAGAATTGACAATAGCGCTTACGGGTGCTGCATAGCAAGCTATCATAATCGTAGCAAATGCGTTTGCCGCAGCCCCAGCCGTAATGCGCTTAATCATCATGGCATCATCAATGGGTTAACACATTAAAGAACGGGTTTACGCAGGGTGATAGCGCCGCGAATGTGTCCGGCTGCATAGCCCGTCGCCTTATCTTCAGGGTACAGGGCCTTGATTTTGGTAGCGACATCCGCCGGAATTTTGTCAGCCGTACCGTGGCAACCCAAGCACATGGCTTGCGCGGGCAGGGCTTTCACGTAACGGAATTCTTTTTTGCCGTCTTGTTCCACCAATGTGGATTTTTCCAGTGTGGCGGGGGATTCGCCCGCTGCGGCACGGCGGTCAAATTCTTCCAAGGCGGCGCGTTCCCACGCATCGGGTACGGCTTGGGGGCTGCGGTTGCGCAGGCTCACGCGCTTAATCGCCCAACCGGTTTCGGCCGAGGCATTCTTCGCCATTTGGGGGGATTTGGTATTGCACACTTCAACCGCCGAGGCCAAACCATTCTTGGCGATTTCAGCCGTTAAAACGCTGACCAATTTGGGGGGAACGGTAGCACCCACTTTGCGTGCCTCTTCCAGCAAGGCGCTGTTATCCACCGACTTGACCGAATCGACCGAGGAACACCCCGCAACCAAGAGACCCAAGCCAAGCAAACCTACTGTAAAAACCGATTTCATAGAGCGCCCTTCTGAAAATGAGAGAGGATAAATAGTATAATCCAAGGCTTTTCTGGCAATATCCCCGTCGGCCAAAATACTAGTTAGAGACGGGGAAAAATCGCTGAACGTGGCGTTTGGGGCATCGATCTTCCCCAACTGACTGGCGGCAGCACATTTTGGAAAAACATTACGTAATGACAACTATCCGTGTAAAAGAGAACGAACCTTTTGATGTAGCCCTGCGTCGCTTCAAGCGCACCATTGAGAAATTGGGCTTGCTCACCGACCTGCGCGCCCGTGAGTTCTATGAGAAACCCACCGCTGAACGTAAACGCAAAAAAGCAGCCGCTGTGAAACGCAACTATAAGCGTATCCGCAGCATGCAGTTGCCTAAGAAACTGTACTAATCGGTTTTTTAATCGGTTCAAAGCTCGCTAGGGGACGCTCCAGCGGGCTTTTTTCATTTTTAGGAATCTCGGAATCCCCTTATGTCTATTTCCCTCAAAGAACAAATCACCAACGACATGAAAACCGCTATGCGGAGCAAGGAAGCTGATCGTTTGGGAACCATCCGCCTGCTGCTGGCTGCGTGCAAGCAAAAAGAGGTGGATGAGCGCGTGGTGCTGGATGATGCTGCTATCGTTGCGATAGTCGATAAACTCATCAAACAACGTCGGGATAGTGTGGAAGCCTTCCTCAAAGCCGATCGCAAAGACCTTGCCGATAAAGAAGCCGCCGAAATCACCGTGCTGCAAGTTTATCTGCCCCAGCGCATGGATGCGGATGCGGTGTTGGATGTCGTGAAAGCCATCGTTACCGAAGTGGGCGCGAAAGGTGCGGGCGATATGGGCAAGGTAATGGGCGTGGCCAAAACCCGATTGGCGGGTAAGGCCGAAATGTCGGTCGTTTCCGCAGCGGTAAAGGCCGCCCTTGCGGGATAAACGCAGCTAAATGCTGGATAAAAATTATTTCACGCCGCAGGGTTACGCGCGGCTGCGGGGTGAATTACTGGATTTGATTGACCACGAGCGCCCTAAAATCGTGGAAATCGTTCACTGGGCGGCAAGCAACGGCGACCGCTCGGAAAACGGCGATTACATTTATGGCAAAAAACGCCTGCGGGAAATTGATCGGCGGATTCGCTTCCTCACCAAACGCCTCGAAATCGCAGAAATTATCGACCCCAGCATTCACTATGGGCGCGACCAGATTTTCTTTGGTGCAACGGTGTGCTATGTGGACGAATCGGGCGTAGAACGCACCGTCACCATCAAGGGTATTGACGAATCGGATAGCCTGCAAGGAGAGGTGAGTTGGATTTCCCCCATCGCCCGCACCCTGATTAAGGCACGCACGGGCGATGTACTGCGTTTCACCATGCCCAATGGCGCTATCGAGGAAATCGAAGTGCTATCGGTCAACTACCCCGCACCTTAATGCTTAATGCACATGGTGGATGTGGCGTTTGGCGTGCAACACGGGCGCGGCACGGTTGAGGGCGCGTAGCACGGATTCTAGATGGGTGGTATCGCGCACGGCCACCACAAAACGGAATTCAATATCCCGTAAATTGTGATGGTGGTGTACCCGTTGCTGTCCCATTTCTACGTGTGTGATATTGGCTTCTGCACCGGAGAGGGTACTGGCAATGCGTGCCAACACCCCCATTCCATCGCGGGACGATACGTCAATTTCTACTTCAAAAGAGCGTACCGGCGAATCCGACCATTCGACTTGAACCACCCGTTCCCGATCTTTATGGCGCAAACGCTTGGCGGTAGCACAATCGTGGCGATGTACCGTCACGCCCTCACCGCGTCCCAGATAGCCTTCAATAAAATCCCCCGGAATGGGATAGCAACAGCGGGAAAAGAGTACCGACACATTTTCACTGCCATCCAGCACAATGTTGTGGGTGATCGATTCAATGGCGGCTAAACGCTCCAAACTCAACAACACCGTGTCAGGGCGCTGGTCGTTGGCGGCTAAAAAGACCGCGATACGTTTCGCCACGATGGTCGCCATGCACTTGCCCAAGCCCATATCGGAGAGCAAATCGATGCGGGTTTTGTAGCCCATGAAATCCAGCAAACGCTTCCAGATGGCATCGTGCTGGGCGTGTTGCTCCGTAAACGATTCAATCCCTTCTACCCGCAGGGCTTGCACCAGCAATTTCTCACCCAATTCGCGCGATTCGCTGTGCATCATGGTTTTGAAATAATGCCGGATACTGGAACGTGCCTTCCCTGTGCGGACAAACTCCAGCCACTCTAATTGCGGCTTGGTCGTTTCATCGACTCCAATTTCGACCACATCGCCCGTATTCAACATCGTGCGCAGGGAAGCGGGTCGGTTGTTGATTTTGGCGGTGACCGCGTGATTCCCGACATTGGTATGGATGGCATAGGCAAAATCCACCACCGTAGCACCCCGTTGAATGGGCAATACTTTGCCCTTGGGGGTGGAGACATACACATCGCCGGTCGATAAATCTGCCTTGACGTGTTCTAAAAACTCAGCGGCATCACCGGTTTCATCTTGAATCTCTAGCAACGATTGCATCCATTTGAAATGCAGTTGTTGATCCAGCGAGAGATTATCCGAGCCGTGCATCTTGTACAGCCCATGCGCGGCAACGCCCGATTCTGCCACTTCGTGCATGGCTTCGGTACGCACTTGAAACTCGACACTGACATTAGAGGGTCCCACCAAAGTGGTGTGCAGCGATTGGTAACCGTTGGGTTTGGGGTTGGCAATGTAGTCCCGAAACTTGGTTGGAAGCGGTTTGTAATGCTGGTGCAAAACCCCCAAGGCGGTATAACAAGCTAGCACATCATCACGCAGAATAATGCGCAACCCGTACATATCGGTGACCTGCCCGAAATTCAGATGCTTGGTATCCATTTTTCGATAAATGGAATACAGCGTTTTTTCACGCCCCACAATCCGCACGGGGATATTGGCTTGGTTAAAGAGTTTTTCGATTTCTTCGGTGAGCTTTTCAATCAGATTGCGCCTGCGGCTGCGCATTTTTTCGATGGCTTTGGCCACCACCTGCGAACGCCACGGAAACAGGTAACGAAACGACAGGTCTTGCAATTCACGGTACACCTGATTCAAGCCCAACTGGTGGGCAATCGGGGCGTAGATGTGCATGGTTTCTGAGGCAATGCGTCCCCACTTCTCCCGCTTCATGTCGGAGAGTGTGCGCATATTGTGCAGCCGATCTGCCAGCTTGATGAGAATCACCCGCACATCCCGCGCCATTGCCACCAGCATTTTGCGGAACGATTCGGCTTGATTTTCTTCACGGGTGGTGAATTGCACTTTGTCGAGTTTGGTTAAACCATCCACCAAATCCGCGACTTGTTCCCCAAAGCGTTCCAGTAATTCGATTTTGGGTATAGCGCAATCTTCTAAGGTATCGTGCAACAGGGCGGCCATTAGCGCCTGCGCATCCAGCTCCCATTCGGCGCATTGGGCAGCGACGGCTATGGGGTGGGTAATGTAATGATCGCCGTTTTTACGCATTTGCCCGCGATGGGCTTGCTCGGCAAAATAAAAGGCTTCACGCACACGCTCCCGCGATTGGGGTGATAGGTAATGAAGCCCTGATGCAAACTCAGAAAAACAGACCCCCGACGGCGTGGGCGCATCGGCATCGGCATCGGAATTGTTACGGTTGGTAATGTTGTTGGTTCCCATGCTGCACATAATAATCGGTAAACCAGCACTATGCCCTACACCAACAACGGGGACGCATTCAGAGTGGTACTTTTTTCAACATTTCTATGCCGATTTTGCCAGCGGCAATTTCGCGCAGAGCGGTTACGCCAGCTTTGTTTTTACTGTCGATTTTGGCGGTATGCCCTTGGTTCAGCATCCGTGCGCGGTACGTGGCCGCCAATACAAGCTGAAAACGATTGGGAATCTGTTGCAGACAATCTTCTACGGTAATACGGGCCATGGAATTTCCTAAATCTAAATCTCAAATCGGGCGGGAGGGGGAAGACGGCGAACGCGAAAGCGCCTCAAAAGTAGCTGACTTTAGCCGACGCTGCATGGAATAACGCAGCCGCTGCGCGTGAACAATCGCTTTCAGGTCGAAAAGCGCACGGTCAAAAAGTTCGTTGATTATAACGAAGTCGAACCGATCCACATGCGCCACCTCGGTCACCGCATTTTCCATCCGCACGGCAATGACCTCGGGTTTGTCTTCGCCACGCCGTTCGATGCGGGTGCGCAACTCATCCCAACTGGGGGGTAGAACGAAAATCGTCATCGCCTGCGGGAACGCATTTTTAATCTGCAAAGCACCTTGGTAATCGATCTCCAAAATGACATCCGCACCTTGTGCCATGCGTTCTTGAATCACGCGCTTGGATGTGCCATACCGATTGCTATGCACATGCGCCCATTCCACAAAACCATCGGCGGCAATCATGGCATCAAATTCGTCATTCGATACAAAGAAGTATTCCCGCCCATTTTTTTCCTGCCCACGCGGGGCGCGTGTGGTGTGGGAGATGGTGAGCTGTACCTGCGAATCGACTTCCAAAAGCGCTCGCACCAAGCTGGATTTGCCGGCCCCGCTGGGAGCGGCAATCACAAAAAGATTTCCTTGATAATCCATAAAAAACTATCCTAAGATCGTTATTAGATCGTTATTAGATTGTTACTAAATCATTCTAAATTTTGAACCTGTTCCCGCATTTGTTCGATGAGGACTTTCATATCCACTGAAATATGGGTCAATTCCAGCGCGGCGGATTTAGAGCCTAGGGTGTTGGCTTCGCGGTGCAATTCTTGAATCAAAAAGTCCAAGCGTTTGCCGACCTCGCCGCCTTTTTGCAGCAACCGACCGATTTCATCCAAATGCGCCCCGAGTCGGGTGATTTCTTCCGCCACGTCGATGCGAATGGCAAAGGCGGTGGCTTCGGTCAACGCCCTGTCCATCACCGCTTCGGGTGGGACGGAATTATCGGTCAATGCCATCGCCTCTTTCCAGCGGTTCAAAAAGCGTTGCCGATTTTGTTCCACCAGTTGCGGAATCAACGGAATCGCTTGTTGCACCAGCTTGCGCAGTTGATCCAAGTGTCCATTTAACATTGTGGTGAGGCGTTCGCCTTCGCGTTGCCGTGCCGCTGCCAAGCCTTGCAGGACTTGCTGCGCCAACTCCAGTACGAAGGGTGACCAGTCGATACGCTGGGTATTGTCATTATTGGCAATCCGAATCACATCCGCCACGCTCAACGATGCAGCGGCGGGCAGCCATGCCTTGATACCATCTTGTACTATGTTAAGGCGCTGTAACAAACGTGACGAGGGGTCACTGATTTCGGATGTGTTGCGGGATTCAATAAAGGCACGTACTTCTACTTTGCCGCGCTTGAGGCGACCCTGAACCAACTCGCGCAGCGCCGGTTCAAAAGAGCGCAGGTCGTCGGGCAGGCGAAAAGAAATATCCAAAAATCGGCTATTGACCGAACGAATCTCCAAACCCAGTTGCCCCGTCATTCCTGTTGTCTTGCCATCCGCATCGGCAGGGACGTTGCCATTGTTGCCATTGTGCTGCGCACTGGCATAACCGGTCATGCTATAAACTGGCATTCGATACTTCCTGTTCTAAAACGACCCTGAGAATAACCCGATTTCATTCGACTCCATGCGTTTTACTCCCCAAAATCCTAAATTATGTCCAAGGTCAAACCAGCTCCTTTGCCACCCGATACCGTAATCGGCGGATACCAAATCGTTCGGAAAGTGGCAGCGGGCGGTTTTGGTTTGGTCTATTTGGCACTGGACTCTAGCGGTCAGCGGGTGGGGATTAAAGAATACCTGCCTTCCTCCCTCGCTACCCGTGCTGAAGGCGAACTGGCTCCCCGTATCCAGCCTGAAAAACTTTCGTTATACCGTTTAGGACTCAAAAGTTTTTTTGAAGAAGGTCGTTCACTCGCACAAATCTCCCACCCCTCGGTGGTGAGTGTGCTGAACTTTTTCCGTGAGAATGAAACCGTTTACATGGTGATGAATTATCTGGAAGGCGCGGCCTTGCAGGATTTCATCGTGACCGCGCGTGATCTCAAGCAAAGTAAAGTATTCCGCGAATCGACTATTCGATCGCTGTTTGATGAAATTTTGCGCGGATTGCGCATTGTTCACCAGCACAAAATGCTGCATTTGGATATTAAACCCGCCAATATCTTTATTACCGATGAAGATCGTTCGGTGCTGATTGACTTCGGTGCTGCGCGTGAGGTGTTGAGCAAAGAGGGCAACTTTATCCGCCCTATGTATACCCCGGGGTTTGCCGCGCCGGAAATGTACCGCCGTGATACCGCGATGGGGCCTTGGACGGATATTTACGCCATCGGTGCGTGCATCTATGCCTGTATGCAAGGTTATCCGCCCTACGAAGCCCCGCAGCGGCAAGAAAAAGATCGTGTACCCAGTACATTAGCGCGTTTGCGTGGCGTGTACTCCGATAATTTGATCGAAATTGTGGAATGGTGCATGGCATTAAATCCACTGGCACGTCCCCAATCGGTATTCGCACTGCAAAAAGAACTGAGTTATGCGGGCGAGCTGCGTTATACCAAATTAAGCATGGCAGAAAAAATGCGGATGCAACTGGATAACATCGTTTCCGATTCTGGTGGCAAAGCAAAATAAATCCACACAACAAAAGCAAAATGAAATTTTCTGTCTTTCAAATCAGCCGACAAGGCGGGCGCGAAAAAAACGAAGACCGTATGGGGTATTGCTATACCAAGGAATCGGGTATTTTCGCGCTGGCTGACGGCATGGGTGGGCATCCCGAAGGGGAAGTCGCGGCGCAAATTGTGTTGCAAACCATGTTTTCGCTGTACCAAAAAGAAGCCATTCCGGTAATCGAAAATCCCAAAGTCTTTTTGGAAGCCGCCATCATGACGGCGCATCGCCGTATTTTGCAATACGCCGCTAAAAAGCATTTGCCCGATTCACCCCGTACCACCATCGTCGCGGTGATTGTGCAAGACGGCATGGCGTACTGGGCGCATTGTGGTGATTCGCGCTTGTATTTTGTCCGGCAAGGAATGCTGCTGGCACGCACGCGCGACCATTCGTATTCCGAGCAGCAAAAAAGCCCGCGTTTTGATCGCACCATCAATATCCGATTCAATCGCAATGTGTTGTATACCTGCCTCGGATCGCCTTCTAAGCCGATTTTTGACATCACCGACCCCATGCCGTTGCAGCAAGGAGATCGGATTTTGCTGTGTTCCGATGGGCTGTGGAGCAACATCCCCGATATTGACATCGTGACGCAACTGAGTGAAAACAAAGTCAGTTTGGTGGTTCCCCAGCTCGTGGATCAAGCCCTCACGCATGGCGGTAGCCGTAGCGACAATGTGACCGTGGTGGCATTGGAGTGGGAGACCCCCGACGATCTTTTTTCGGCTGAATACGGCATCTCTACCGCGACAATGGAGGAAGGAATCTTTTCATCCACCCTCCAAGCCGCAGAGGAAGATCAAGATTTAGACGATTTGGACGATGAAGCGATTGAACGCTCTATTGCCGAAATCAACGAAGCCATTCGCCGTTCTGCGGCACGTAAATCCTAATTTCATGACATCCTTTGAACGCAGCCAAGGTCGCCAAGCCGACCAACTTCGCCCTGTGCGAATCACCCGCCATTACACGATGCACGCCGAAGGCTCGGTGCTGATTGAATTTGGTAACACCAAAGTTTTATGCACCGCCTCGGTCGAAGAGCGCGTGCCGCCCCACAAACGCGGCAGCGGTGAGGGCTGGGTCACGGCAGAATACGGAATGCTCCCCCGCGCCACCCACACCCGCAGCGACCGCGAAGCCGCACGCGGCAAACAAAGCGGACGCACGCAAGAAATTCAGCGTTTAATTGGACGTTCGTTGCGGGCGGTGTTCGATTTGAAAAAGCTCGGTGAACGCACCATTCAACTGGATTGTGACGTGTTGCAAGCCGACGGTGGTACGCGCACCGCCGCCATCACTGGCGCTTTTGTGGCGGCGCAAGATGCGGTGAATGGCTTGTTGGCCAAAGGAAAAATCACCGAATCGCCCCTCATCGCGCAGGTGGCGGCCATCTCAGTCGGCGTGGTGCAAGGCACGCCCGTGCTGGATTTGGAATACACCGAAGATTCCGCCTGCGATACCGATATGAACGTGGTGATGACCGGAGCCGGACATTTTGTCGAAGTGCAAGGCACTGCCGAGGGAGTTGCCTTTACCCGCGCGGAGATGAATGCGATGCTCGAATTAGCCGAAAAAGGCATCACCGAATTGATGGCGTTGCAGCAGCAAGCGCTCTCTGCATAAACCGATATAAACCGCATGAAAATCGTTCTCGCCTCCAACAACCAAGGCAAGCTCGTGGAGCTGCAAGCCATGTTCGCGCCATTGAACTGCACCTTGGTGCGTCAGGGCGATTTAGGCGTGCCGGAATGCCCCGAACCGCATCGCACCTTTGTGGAAAACGCCCTCGCCAAAGCCCGCAACGCCTCCGCCCATACCGGATTGCCCGCCATCGCCGATGATGCAGGCTTGTGCGTGGATGCGTTTGGCGGCTTACCCGGAGTCGATACCGCGTACTACGCCACGCAATTCGGTTACGCCAAAAGCGATGCCAACAATGTCCGTGCGTTGCTGGAACAAATGCAGGGCATCGCCCTCCCCGAACGCCGCGCCGCAATGGTCAGCACGCTGGTGGCAGTGCGCTCGCCCGAAGACCCCGAACCACTGATTGCTATAGGGCGCGTAGTCGGCAGCATCACCACCGAGCCGCTGGGCAGCAACGGTTTTGGCTTTGATCCGGTGATGTGGATACCCGAATTCGGTCAAACCTTCGCCCAACTTGCCACCGAAGTGAAAAATGCCAACAGCCACCGAGGTCGCGCCGCGCAAGCAATGGCAGCGCTCTTGCGGGCTAATTGGTTGTAAATAAAAACCGGCTCTAACGCTTATGCAGCGTGCGTAAGCAGCTATCAAAAATAGAGCATCATCACCCATGACCCCTCCTTCTAATCCTTTCGATGTGGTGCACTATATGCGCTCGGGTACGTTGCAGCTTGCGGCGTTGCCGCCTTTGTCGCTGTACGTGCATTTGCCGTGGTGTTTGAAAAAATGTCCGTATTGCGATTTCAATTCGCACGGCATTGACACCACCGCAAACGCTGCCAACGCCTTGCCCGAACAGCGTTATGTGGCGGCTTTATTGGCGGATTTGGAAGCGTCTTTGCCCTTGATTTGGGGGCGTTCGATTCGCAGTATCTTCATTGGCGGTGGCACGCCGAGCTTGTTTTCGCCGGAAAGTATCGCCCAACTGTTAAGCGATATTCGCGCCCGCCTAAAGTTAGAGCCGCAATGTGAAATCACGCTCGAAGCCAACCCGGGGACGTTTGAAAAAGATCGTTTCCGTGCCTTTGCCCAAGCGGGGGTCACGCGGCTTTCGATTGGCGTGCAGAGTTTCAACGATACGCATTTGCGCACCCTCGGTCGTGTGCATGATCGCGCCCAAGCCCTCGCAGCGGTGGAAGAAGCGGCGCAGGCGTTTGATACGTTCAACCTCGACATCATGTACGCCCTGCCCGCCCAAACGCTGGCGCAGGTGGAGGAGGATATTCAAAC
>ERZ724506.136-NODE-136-length-28634-cov-9.364813_pt1 | contig 28634 bp, 13 predicted proteins | sample MGYA00376039_ERZ724506 | MGnify/ENA primary metagenome ERZ724506 (study PRJEB28724, sample SAMN07190887) | wastewater metagenome | isolation source: effluent of sewage treatment plant in Hong Hong | place: USA: Christiansburg, Virginia | collected 2016-03-01 ... | reverse complement strand
ATAAAATTAAAATTAATATTTATAAATATATTTATTATTGATTTTCAAAAATGCTCTTCTCTAATATCTCAACTACTTTAACACTTATTTGAGAAGGATCATTAATTATAACATGGTGCTCGAAAGGAAAATCCTCCATAAAAGACGCAATTACTACATCTATTTTGTCATTGATAGTTATGACTCTTGTTGATTTAAAATTTAGGATCGAGTTTTATTCTTCTTATGAATCTAAAATAATAAAGAATATCTTAAGATCTTATTGAGTTTGCATGCTCTTTAAAGACTCTCTTACATTATCCTTATTAATTCTTCCGTCAGAGATAATAAACAGCAAGTTCTCTTTCTCTTATTAATTATTCAAATACTCTCTTATCTATTGTAAATAATTGCTCATTGAATAATCAGCAGAGTTTTAGGACTCATAATCAAATTAGAATTATTAACAAACTTATTCTCATATTTGCTCATTAAAACTATTTGCTTAGAATACCTTGTCCATTCCCTATCATATTTTTGTTATTATTAACTCTCCTACTTAAGCTTAGAATATTGCTTAGGATAAAATTGATAATGATATTAAGGACTAATGGCCTATTTGCTGTTCCTTCATTGATACAGAGTCATCCAAAGCTATTATGATTCTGTAATTTTTATCTTCAGGACAAGATTTTCTTAACCAAATTTTATTTTTTCTATAGTTGCTGGCAATGAAAGGTATTATCCTTTTCATGTTTAGTTTTTTACCTGATCAATAATCTCCTTTATACTCTGAGAGCTCTTGATTAGTGAGTATAGATTTTAATCTCTCAACTAATTGGTTGGACTAATACTAAATAAATAGCCTTGACTCTATTAATACCTATAAGAAGTCTGTTTTATCTAACTCAGTTATGAGAGTATCTTATTTGGCAAAAATATCAAAGCTTTTTTGAATTTATGGGTCTAAATTTTCTTCAGAGATAGATTCATTATCTTTTTCTAAATCTTTTTGATTGTCCTTGTTTTTAACTTAACTTATATACTCTTTTTTTATTAATTTATTTTTCTCAATAGTCTCTTTATCATCAACCTTTTCTTATTTTTTAGTGTTTTTAAGGCTTTTACTATCTTTAATTTGCATTTTACAATTGTTGTTCTCTTCATCTAGTTCATAGAAAGAAGCTTATGATTAACATTCATCATCTTCTTCAAATTAGTTTTATTATTCTTATTCCTAGTCTTATTAGTCCATATGGTTCTATATCATTTAATTATTTTACAACTATTATTCTTATTAATTCTCTTGTTGTTATTATTAAGCCTATTCATCTTATTAATCTTCGGCCTCATGATCTAAATTTTCTTCTTCTTTTTATTCTATTTCTTCTTATATATTATCTTATTATTCATCACCCTATTAGTCTTCAATATCCATTTCAGAATTATTATCACTATATTATTCACAGTTCTCACTCATGGATTAACTTTTATGTTCACTTTAATTCTCCTCAAATTCTTCTTATAAGCTTTCTAAAACACTTTACTCTTCATTTTCTTCATGATCACTATTAAGCTCATCTATTTTTCTTTGTTCATCATTTTATTCGTTATCTTGTAAGCTCTGTTATGAGAATTCAGCATCATCCATTTATAAGTCTACTTTCTCTTTGTCTAGCTTCTATTGTTCATCACTACTTTATTGCTCTTATTATTCATCAGTCTAGTTCTTATTAACATCAAAATCTTCATTGGCATCATCAACTGATCCAAAATCATCATCAAGCTACTATTCTTATTCTTTATCATCTTGTTCCTATCCTTCTTAGAAATCTTCTTCAAAATCGTTTTCCATGCTCACTCCTTCTTCATCTTTATTATCATTTTCGTTTTACTGCTCTTCTTATTGTTCATTGAGTTCTTTTTGCATTTCTCCTAAAACTTGTTCCTCAAACTCAATTTAATCAGAGACATTATTTTGACCCTATCCTTCTCCAATTCCATCTCCAAACTCCATTTGCTCTTCTCCATTTTCAATATCTTCTCTTTTTTCTTGAGAGCAAAAGCCATTTGTATAAACATTAAATAAGTAAACAGATTATATATAAATGTATTTGTTATAAAGATAATAGGTTTGTAGTAGCTATAGAATTGTTTTCTCTAATTCTTTTAAAATCTACTAAGATTATGAGCTGTCTATAATACATTTTCTATTTTAGGTTTTTAGATTATTTAATATATGATTGAAGACACTGCTTAACTTTTTAGTAGTTATATTTAGAAGCTAGTTGGAGTTTTTTCCGACTCTTTATTTTTTTATTTTAAATAAAATTTGTTGCCATTTGGAAAATCTTAATTAGATTTATTAAAGATCTTATGGCTGTATTAATTAAAAGAGTTTTTCCTCTATAATAAATATGCTATTATAAATCCAGCCAATGGTTTAGTATTATTATTTTTCATGAACTATTTGTTCAAAATTATTATTATTAAGATGCTATTAAAAACTTTTAGTTAGTTTAATTTACTCATCATGTAAGTCTTATTAGTATATATTAAGGGATAAGTTAATTTGTTCATTAAGACTATTTTTAAGTTGTTCTAGATCGCTAATAGACAAATATTATTTTATTTAATTTTATACCCAAATTAATTACTAGATTTAGTTTTAAGCTATCTGAATATTGCAGTAGTAATTAAACATAATAAAAATAGCCTTATCTTTTTCTAACTATGACAGCTATTCACTTGCTTGGTTTTACTAAGAAACAAAGCTTAAAATATCAATTAGTTTATTAGTTCTATTATTTATCTTTATTGCTTATTCAATATCCTTTTGAGTTTTATTGTCAAATTGTTCTATATTTATCTGCTTTAAATTCTCATAAATAACTCAGTATGTAAATAAACTCTTTAGGTTTATTCTTTTGTAATTAAATTTTATTTCTAGTTCCTTGAAGTACTATTATAAAGCTTTAATTTTAAAGCCTAAGGATTGCTCTTTAATATCCAATATTCTCTAATAATATTATTCAATTATTATTCTTTCTTAATTTATTATAAACTAGTAGTCTTTATGAACTTCTATTTGATTTTCTTTGATTAATTCTTAGAAATAATTTATTCCTTTTTCCTCTTCTTTAAATATTAATTTATTTTATTGGTTTTGAATATATTTTTCTTTATAAACATACTCAAGTTATTCTTTCTTAATTCTTATACAAGCCATGGTTTGTTTATAAAAAGTATCCATATTCATTTTAAGATTTATTAAATCATTGTGTTTCCAATTTATTAGCTTATTAATATTCTTGAGTTTTTCTTAAATTTACTCATTAAATTGCTAGGTTTCAGCGTAATTAGAGTTCACCTGATATGAGTGATATTCCAATATGTTTATCATAATATTTTACAGAGACTGAATATTATTAAGCTTTTGGCAAGTGAAATATAAAAACATAATTTTAAACTCAATTGTACCTGTGTTTGATTGTACCAGATACTCCTCTATAAATTATACAGCATTTATTGAATTTTCATTTAGTACTTAGTTCTCTAATAAATATAAATTTGGTAGCTCATTTATATATAATTTTATTTGCTCAAACCTAACCAAATAATTTAGCTCTTTTTACTCTGCTTTTTAGAATTGAACTTTTAACTTAAGCAAATCTTAAAATTCCTTATCTAATTTCTTTTCTTTTGGAAGCATTTAATTAATTTATAGTAGATTTTCTAATAATAGATTTATTCCTGAATGTATTTTTGATGAGGCGTCGCTATTTTTTACCTAATACAAAATAGTTAGTTATTTAATGAACAAAAATATTGTTTGATTTGAATTTAATCCAAGTTCTTTTTAAACCAATGAGATTTATGTTATAATATTTGGAATTAAATTTATAAGTTCAGTTGTTAAATCAGGGTTTATATTTTGCTCATAAAATGATTTATGATTGATAAACTACGACAAGTATTATATTTAATTATATACGATCATTTGCAGGTTACTGGTAGTATTAGCTGATTATTATTTCAAAAGAGTTTAGAGTTATTAAAATATCTCAAACTAGTTAGTAGTGTTTATTATAGTGTGATTAATATCTTAAAATATTGTTATAAAAATATTTTATTTTGAAATGTTTGCTATTTGCCTATATATATCTTTATCATATTTAAGCTGCATATTTTTATTTGACAAAACGAAGCTAGTTAACATGTTTTCTACAAACAATTTAAAAGTTTAATTTATTTGTTAGCTAATTATCTCCTCTTATTTATTAGCAACTAAATCATCTTCATTATCATACTTTTATTCAAAGTCAGTAAGATAGCTTTTAAATGTATTTTTCATCAATTCATTTTGCTGCTCTTTATATTTTTATACAGTTGTTTTTTGATATTCATAGTTTGAAATTCTTTATAAATCCTCATTAAGTTAGGCATATTTTCCTTCTATTGTTTTTATATCTTTTGTTTACTAAGTAAAGTATGATTAATATTAGCTGATTTAATTAATAATTTTTTCCTAAATATTATAAGATTATTTATTTAAATACTAGTTATAAAAAGAATTATTTTAATTATCATATTAGTACAAATAAATAAGTTCTTGGTTTGAAATTATTTTATCAGAAATACTTAGTATAATATTATTAGGTTATAGATTTTAAATTTAATTCTCATATTTTTAACAATATAACTCAATTATTACATTTATTATTTAACTAAATTGAACTAAGCTAGTGTTTTAAGTTAGCATACTTATTTCTTCAAATAATGTTATAAATAAAGAAATCATATTGTCTTAATTACCATATGTTAAATCTGTAATTATTTATTCTATTCTCAATATATATGCTTAATTATAAGCATTATCTTTTTAATTTTTAAAATAATCTAAAACCTAAGCAACAATATTATAAATGGTTTAGCTATGATCGTTATAATTATTAATTTGTAAAGAACTATTATTACTTAGCACAGTATATTATTTATAAGCTTATATTATTATATTTTCTAGTTATCGGTAATTATTTGCCTAACTTAAATCTTATTACTATGTTAGCTCTCTTTACTATGCTCTTTAAACTTCTAATTAGACTATTTACTATTCTAATAATTTTAAATCTTTCAAATCTAATACAAACTATTTAGTCTCTTAATTTTCTTTATTAATACTTTTTTATTGTAAAAACTCCTTAAATATTTTTTTCAAAGCTTATATACTTTATGAGTTTTAATTAAGAATATTTTTTAATATCAAATCATCTTTAAAGCAATATTAAATATCTTTATAAGTTCATAAATATTTAAAAGATTTGATATAACTAATTTGCAACTAGATATATGACAATATAGTAAAGTCATTTAAATCCTTAGATAAATTTTATTCCAAATAACTCAAGTTACTTACATATTAATGTCATCAGAATGTCTCTTAGATAGATTCGAATTATTTAAGCAAATCATCTTCATATATTTTATAATCATTTGGCAAATAATTTAAAACCAATGAATTAAACAATCCATAACTAATGAATTAATCTATTTGATTCAGAAACACTATTCTGTTCTCATCATTAACGCTTTCTATTATAATTAAATTTTATAACATATAATTTTATAGATCCTATTTTGCTTAACTAACCTAGATAATAGACCTTTAGATGTTTTCTTTAATTGTTTACAGAATTTAGGTTTCGCTAATAAGATACTGTAAATGATTATGGTTTTATTTAATATCAGCTTAGTATAAAGATTTTATTATTTTAATTGTTTTCAACTAAGTAACTTAAATCATGCCTAATATGTTTATATCATAAGAGAACTGTTTTTGTTGTTAGATATTGTTAAACAAAGCTTGGATATTGATTAGATCAAAATATTTTAAGCCATTGATTATTTAAGCTTCAATGTAGTACTTAAACTTTTTCTAAATTATGCTATGATTAACTATTTATTAATCTAATATATTTTCTTGAATAAGCTAAGGCTGTATATTATAACTTAAAGTTCAGTTTTATATTTCAATATTTTATTAAGTTTATATATAATGAATTACCTAGTTATATATTATTTCTTATACTGTCATGTTTTTTTAATCTATGTTGCATTGTAACTCTACTTAAAACAAACTAGAAATCTATCTTAGGTTAAAAACATCTTTGATTAAATTAGATGTAACATCATAATTATTTATCAATTTTTATATGCTATTAATATTTAAATTATCAATGCCTATTTTTAAGTCATTTAAAACAAATTTATGACTTTATATAACTTGTTAACACTTATCTATATTATATATAGTATTAAAATTAACATTGCTTTTATCACTAATAAATAATTACACACATCAATTTAGTAAAGGCTATGAAATTTAAATATTTTTTAATTTGCTAAAAGCTAAAAATATTCTAAAGTCATCATGCTTTTGAATTACAACAGACTTTCCTTAACTATCAAAGCACTCATTTAATACAATGAAGTTTTCTTCTAATAAAGTATTTAGTTTTTCTAATAGTGCAGAGGAAACATTTTCGCATCCTTTTAACAATACTAAATTACCATCTCAAATACTTTCTATTAATTAAGAATGTCACCATTCAAAAACAATATCTTTATTTTTAAGCAAGTTAATTGTATTTTTTTATTATATTTGTAGATCAAAAGGTAGAGTAAATTATTCAAGCATTTTAATAACATTATCAATATTATCTATATTCTATAAAAGCTTTAAAGATTCTATTTTCAAATTATTTTTCTCTAAAACTTATATAAAATTTTAAAGATACTCAACTGCATTAGTCTAATCATATTATCCCAAAAGATCCGAGTCATCAGATCCTTTAAATAAATTTATCTCAACTACTTTTTTGTTTTTTAATAAAGAAAATGACTAGACAATATTATCTAGGTATTGCTCGTTATCCCAGTTCAAAATAACAGGAATATCCATGCTGTATATAAACTATAATTCCAAAAGAGAGATTTTTTATTTCATGTCTAAAAATTAAGCAAGTTTTGTAAAAGTAAAATCATCAGCTATAGAACAATAGTCATGTTAATTTAGAGAGATTATGATTTGCTAATAATCAATTGACTTTAACTATATGTCAAACTTCTCTTTAGTAAAAGCTTATCTAAATCTAAATAAAATAATTTCTTATTAATCTTAATCTACTTGGTTTAAAATCAACAACTTTAACACAAATAAATACAAAGAATTTTTTGCTTATTTTTATTCTTTTTTTTTGCTCAAAATCTTCAATAATTTAATAAAGAATCTCAAATTAAATACGCTAAAACTAATTATGTTTTCTTATATTAAATTTTCAATAAAATAAATAAATTCATAGTGCTGCTCCAAGCCCATATTTTTGCTTAGTCTTAAAACAATATTTAACAACTGTTTATTCTTGAAGTCACTTATATATACTTTATAGAATCTATTTAAAAAACTCTAAGGCAATTAGTTTCGTCCTTTACCAAGATGAACAGGATTTTAAGTTGCAAATATTTGAAATTCTCAATGACATTGTATTACTTGATTTATCTCAGGAATAAACACTTCTTTTCTGTAATCTAAAATTCCGTTTAATCCTTCTAAGACACTTTAACTTGCTAAATTAAGCTCATCAATAATAAGCCAAGCTCCTTCTTTCAGAGCTTTTAATAGAACTCCATCACACCATTTAAATGATCCTAGTTTGTTTTAATCAGGTATATCAGAGCCTAGTAGATCAATAATATCTGTTTACTTAAAAAGATTTATTCTATATACTTGCTTATTAAATAGTTATCCTAGTTTACAAATCAATGATGTTTTGCCTACACCAGGAGGTCCTTCTAACAAAATAGGTTTTTGTATCTTTATTCCTAATTGTATTTGTTTTATGTTTTATAATACGGTTTTATCATCAAATATATAGCTCTTTAATAAATGTATTTACTAATGATCTAGTTGAATTTTATTGTCTAATAATTAAAGAGTTTTTTTAGATTCATCAAGCACAAACTAATCTTAAATAATCTCCTATTATTATAAAGAGAATTTTATTTAAAATTATTTTAACTTTTATTTCATGATTTTCTATATTTATTCATTTTGCTAATTGTATATTTGAAATGATAAAATTTGTTTAAATATAAAGCCTAATTTTATTTAGTATATTTATTATTCATAAGATCTAAGTATTAATAAACACTAAGAAATATCTCAAATACTTAGTGGAGTAAACAAGTCAGTATTTTCATAATTAACAAAACAAATAAACTCTTTAATTATCTAAACAACATCTTATTAAAATTCAACTAAATATTGTACACAAAGTCTTCTTATAAACTCTAAAATATTATCTTATTTATTTGCCACCAAATTTGCCTTATCAAATACAGAATCAACCCAAATTTCAGTAAATCTGTTTCACAATGCTGGAGAAAGTTCTTTTTTGCCAAAATCACCAGAGGGATTCATAGTGGCCACAAATTTGAAATTTTAGTGAGCTTCCATAATACTACTTCCTTGTTCATTATCAATAAGAATTTATCTTTCAAATTCAAGAAGCGAGTTTAGCCTCTCTAAAACATTGTCTTAAGCTAAAGAAATTTCATCTAATAAAAACAAAGACCCATTTCTTACTGCCTAAACCAATTTCCCTTCTTGCCAAATAAATTTCTTTGTTTATTATACATCTAGTTCTTATAATTACAAAACTTAATCTTGAGTTAATTAATCTTTGAATTAAATAAGAATTTCTTTTATGGTAGATTATTTGTTGCTTTATGTTATTAGGTCTTGTATTTATTATAATTATACTTAATTCTCTATTTAAACTCAATTAGGTCTAAAGTTGCCAATAAAATCACTCACCTCAGTTCCTTTATGACAGTTCAAATACAAACATTCTTATTCAAATATCTTTGCAAATAATTCTGTAATCTATGTCTTACCAACGCCAGTTCCACCAACCATAAGCATAGGTTCTTTATTAATAATGCCATAGTAAATCTAGACAAATAATTAACAATATTAATCATGCCAAAATATATTCTCTATTTTATCAAGCTAGAATTTCTCAGACATTAAAATAAATTCTTATTTATATATTTGCTCTATATTTAGTTCATTAATGTTCAAATTTTTCTTAATAATCTCAAGAAGTTTTTCCTTTTCATTTTATCTTCATAATCAAGATCCTAATACTAAGAATATTTGGAAAGCAAAATCTCTTTTTTCTGATAAGCTTTAACATCTTTAGCAGATCTTAATTAAGTCTCATATAGTAATATTATTCTCTTGTGTAGTTCCTTCAATAAACTTTTTGTACAACTAATACTCATTTTTGATATTTATAAGCATCTCAATTCAACTCACAGGCAACACAGAATTAGCCTTAATAATTTTAATAAAATCTTATTTTTCTAAACAATTATAGTTAATGGAAATAAATCAGTTTCTAAATGCACTTGATAGAAGATTTCTTCCGGAATAATTAGATGGATTTTAGGTGGCAAATAATCAAAAGTTTTTATGCGGCTTTATATAGATATCTTAGTCAGGAATGTAAATCTCTTTATTATCATCTAAGAGTCAATTTAGAGCCTCTAAGATTTCCGATTTAGCTAAATTAAGTTCATCTAATAGTACCCAATGTCCTTATTTTAAAGCTTCTAAAAATAAACCCTCCTTAAATTAGATTTATCCATTTGAGCATGGCTGATACGTTCCTAGATAATCCTCCAATGAAGTGTCTTTATGGTTGTTAATTCTTATAAGTTTTTAGCCCAGCATTTTGCTTATAAAAGTAACTATTCTTGTTTTTCCCATTGATGTTTCTCCTTCAATTAGAATAGGATTTTGGTTATCAAACATCAAAATCTTTAAGAAATCATTTAGAATTTCTTTTATTTTGTCAGCAAACACAAACTAATTATCCTCCTGTATATCTTATGTGTATTTCAATAAAGGATGATTTTGAATCATCACATAATTATTTAATTAAGTCTAGTTAATATTTATTCTTGATTTGTGTTCCTAATATTATTTATTAATGTTCTTAGCTCTGAAAATATTTTCAAAAATATTGTCAAATAATTCTTAACTATTTTTATCGAGTTCTAAATAAATGTATATTCTAAAGGAGAAATAAATAGATAAGTCAGTTGAGTATTTTAAAATTGTGTTGTTCATATACTGTATTAATAGTCTCAAACTTCTGTTTAGCTATCATAGACTTATGAATACTTTTTAGCTACCTATGCCTTGAAGATCATTATTCTTAGATCAAGTTCTTAGCTGTATAAAAAACTCAGTAATTTATTTTAGTTTTTCTTGATCTAGAATAGGGTAGTTACTTAGCTGTCTCTATACTATCTCATAAAAGTCCTAAAAATCATTATTTATATCATATTTTATTTTGATGAAATTTCTTTGAATAGATTTTGGTAGCTCTCTTTTGCCTACTTCAAATGCAGGGTTCATACATCCAAAAATCATCATGTCATTATTTTTCTTGTATGTCTCTAGTTGATTTGAGTCCATTAAATAAATATACTATTAACTTAGTAATTAATCTAGTCTGTTCAGTAGATCATTTGAGGCCAGATTAATTTCGTCAAATAATATCCAAGAGCCTTATTTCAAGCATTTTTGAATAATTCCCTCGATGAAACCAAATCATTATTGAGTTTATATCTCCTAATAGTTTTCTATGTATGTAACTGTTGTTTTATAAATAGCCTCTAAGTTAGATTTCTCTATTTGATTTGAGTTTTGTTGTGCTTAGTTTTTATGTAAAAGCTAAGTTATTGCCTTTTAAATTAGACTCAAAAGCTAATCAAACTTTTCTTGTTAAAGCATTGATGTTGTTTATTTAAAGAAATTTTCATTATTTTTATCAGAGTGATATTTATTTAAATGTTTTTATATATTATGTAAAAGTTCTTATAAAAGATGTTTAAAATTCAATGGTTTGAAGCCTCCAAATAAATCAATTGAGTCTGTCTGGCTTGATAGATTAATAACTTATAAATTCTTATTTAGAAGTTTTGCTATATATTATATAATTGTTGTTTTTCCTAATCCAGTCTCACCTATTAACAAAACATTTTCTTGATTTTTAATTGAGAATAATAATTTTTTTAAGTAGAATAAATTTGTGTTATTCAAAATAAATGATTTGTCTTCAATAAGTTGTATTTAATAAGTAGTTTCTATCTAACTTATGAAGGTTTTTAAGCTGATTTCTTTTTTTAGTTAATATTCATTCATAATTTCTTCTTTTCTTATTTCAAGCTCTTTTGATATCTATTAAGCTATTTAAGAATCAATAAAGGAATCGATATCAGCTTGATAAAATACATCAACTAAATTGTTAATAATCTCTATCTTAAAATTAAAGCTTAAAAATCTAGTACTCAAATCCAAATTACTTTACTTAAAAAATGTATATAGTCTTTTTAATAGACAATTTATTCTTTATAAATCATGATATTGATTTTCTAGGAATTAGGATACTTTATACAATAATATATTTAATAATGTTTCTTTATCAAAAAACCTGTCCACCAAACTCTATAAACTATACTAATAAAATAATATACAATTATCACTATCATATTCAATTTGCTCATTTGTTATTAAAACAAGCCTAAAATTATTACTAAATAAAATGCTATTGCTTTTATATTAAAAACTTTTATTTTTAGCTGAGGCTAAAAGGAAACCTTTGACTGTTGGGTTCGCATATTACAAATTATCAATAACTGCAATTTTGTTTTAATTATTAGCTTATGTTAATACCCCTTGCTGATATATAAACTCTATATTTTATTTAGAATTATCTATCAAATAGCTTCCAATGAGATCCGAGACCTCTGTAAAATAGTCTAAAGAAATATAGACATATTTATTTGGCTCTTGTTCAATAATTTAAGAAATAAATTATGTCTTACCCGTATTTGTTTCTCCTTATAAAATAACAACCTACTTTTATATTAATATACTTTGATATTTTTCTTCAGAATTTTGAAACTTTAAAGCCTATTACTCATATTAATATCTTAAAGAGTAAAATAGTAACTCTTCTTTTTTATTATCTCTTTATTAAATTTATAGCTAATCATCTTGAGCTTCATTTTGGAACTATAAATCATTTTTTAGATTATTTAAATATTATATTTAAACAAGACCTTTCTTCTACCAACTCTATAACAATTAAATGATATAAGTGCTTTCCTTTTTGCTCAATGTTTAAAACATGCTTTAGACTACTTAATATTCTTCATTTTGATAGACCTATTTGAAAACCTAAAAAACTAAATCATTATTAATTTGATCCATTTATAAAATTAATTAATTGAATAGAGTTTGGGCTACTTTGAAATTATTTTGATCTTATTAAGTTAAAATATTTTGCTCTTTATTATTTAGTTCAAGTACTCTTAAAGTAAAAAAAAACTACTAACCTGATTATAATTGCTAAAATTAATTCTTGTCGATGTTTATTAAAAACAATGATGCTGCTACTAACTTATTTTATTTAAGCAAATAATCAATAATATCTTAAAGATTTTAGACAATATTATACTTGTTACTAAGCTAATAAAATAACATAAAAGCAGCAAAATTATTGTTAATAATATTGAAAACAGGGCTATAAAGTTCTTTGTGACTTTGCTATTAAAAAACTTAATAAATTTAATCTTGTAAATACATAAGATGATGGCTGTTTTTAATATATAATTTGTTTTAATAACAATAATCAAGCATTATCAATATTGTTTTGTCTAACTATATTTATAAATTTAAATCTAGTTGTTTATTTTTTTTATATAATTCTTCCGTATACAAATCAATAATTGTCTTGAACTTTTTCTTAATTATTTTTCCATTCTGTTAATCTATTTTTCTAAATTTAAACAGCTCAACTATGATACATATAAAATGGTCTAAATATATTTTTTTATTATTTGATATGGATAATAAAGTGTTTTGTATATGATTTTAAACGTATTTTTGATATTCATTCTCAATAATATAATTATTTTCTAAAATTTAAATATAAACTTAAAAAACCATCTTCTATATATTTAAATCTTTTTTGTATTAATCAAGCACTACTAATGTTTTTTATAACTAAGAAAATAACTATTAACTTAAATTTTAATCTTACTCTATATGGGTCTAGTAAATAATAAGCATACTTAATATCAAACATAATAAATCACCTTAGTTACTAATCATAATGTTATTATTTAATATCATCTCACATAATAAATTATTTATATTGATAAAAACCTCTTTGCTAACTTATAAAAAACAAACTTTATTAATTTAATTTAACTCATAAATTAAATCTTTTATTCTTCTATTTACAAAAAATGCATTACTTGAATCCTGGCCCAGCATCTAATTAGCCATATCTAAATTAGCTAAAATCATAATCCAATTCTCCTACTAGTTATAATAGTGATAATCAAACTCTTATTCGATCATTATAAAAATTTTATTAAGAAAAACAAGTCTGAATTTTGTTTATTGTAGATTAAAGTTCATTCATAAGCTTTTTGTTTCTTATTATATACTCCTCATGAAATTTCTTAAAAGAACTTTAGCTATGTGAACTATCTTCAAGCTCTTAAATTAGTCATCATGTTTCTAACTATTCCTATTACTCATTCTCATGACTCCATATAATTTTTTTGCAAGTCAAAGCCTCTTTTTGTCTTTTTGACTCTCATTTAACATTTAATCTTTTTCCTTTGCTGCTGCTTTAGCACACTGCAGCTGATGAGTCTTTATAATGATCATGGGTTCAAGGATTTAGTTTTCCATTAGCTATATCCTAAGCTATATCATCTGGCAAGCTTTTACCTAGAAAATCAAAGCTGCTATCATATTACATAGCTATCTTTAATGCAATATAATCAAATGGCTCGTTTTTGTCAATTTTATCAATTTCAAAGGCATTCAAAGACACAATTTTTTACTACTTAGGACAATATACTCGAGAGTATTTAAAAGCCAAATAAGCACACATATACATCTATATAAAATTTGGCTCAAGCTCTTTATCATAGTTGTCTATAAACTCCTTAGCATTATTATACTTAATCATATTTGAGTAAGCTGTCTTCAAACCTATTCCTTTTGGAGAATTTATATAATCACAGCCACAAAAAACGCAAAGCTAAATAAACTTAGAATGAGACCAGTTTTTCAAGCTCATTTCTTCGCAAAGTTTCAAATTTTCTTACTTATATAAAATCCCATCATATTTATTGTCCATTTTATAGAAAATGTTATCGGCTCCAAAAACCAAAAGATCAGAGTCTTCAGTTATAACAAAGTCTATTTGTTTTGATCAACTTAAGTAAGCCAGCTAAGAGTCAGCTTCATAAGGAGCAATAATGATCTTGATTTTTTCAAACTTTTTTCTTATTCTTTCAATTAGCTTTTTGACCATTTAAGGACTTACTGACATAGCTAACGGCAAATATTTTCAAGCCATTTCTATATTATCTTCTTGGATGTATTTTTTCAGAAGTTCAAGACTTTTTTCTCGTTGGTTTCTTCTTTTCTGATTGGTATTTTTCTTTAATGGCATTTCAGCTCCATCAAAAATAAGAATAATTTCAATATTGAGTCTTAAGAAGTGCTTTATTTTCTTACTGAAATACTTATAAATAGAGGTTATGTTGTTATGTGTATATATTTAAAGGTCGCCAGAATGCATGGCTTTGTGAATCCATGAGTAACCGTCAACACCAACTTTTTTATTTTGAAAATGAGAAACATTAAATGGAATTCCAACAGATTTTGTTCCTGATAAAAGACCTTTGATTCCCATTGTTTTATAAATTATAAAATTAGCTATTATTTGTTATAAAAAATAAAAATAAGTTAAATGGAATTAATAATTTTTTATATTTAGTTCTAAATTTTGAAGCTCTTTATTAATAATCATAAGTTAAAAAATAAAATACTAATTAGTTATTAAATGGACTAAGTAGATTTTTTGTTGAGAATTGAGTAAATATAAATTATTGATATAAAATAAGATGATTATTAATCATACAGCTTTGTCCTAAGAATAATAGATGATAAATTATAAATTAACACCTAAGTCATTTGCAATTAATAAATTATTTTTTACCTAGAAATTAAACTCAATTTATTGACTATTTATGAATGTGCACTAGAGTCTTTGCTAGAACAATAAGACAATAATTTAATCTAATAAAATTTAGACATGATAAAACAGTTTCGTAAATAATTTAAAGTAGAGCTTGATCAAAATACCTTTGTTAAATAGAGCACTATTAACTTTGTTGTAAATTAGTTAAACATAACTTCTTAAGAGACAAACTTAAATCCATAAGCAGAATAATACTATAGCTCTAGCAACATTAAGCATCCTTTATAAGTCATGACTAATACAAAGAATATAATTTAATCTATAATAAACGAACTACTTTAAGACCAAGGCTTTAACTTTAGAGAAGAAGATTTTTTCAGCATAATTAATTTACTTTAAAAACACATAATTACTTTACAAAATCAATAATAAATTAAATTTATAAATATTATTAATAAGTTCTTGTATATTCATTTGGAAGCAATACATCCCATTAGCCAATTTATCTCTTATTAAATTACCATATGTATCCATCCGAAAACAGGTACAAACTCAGCTATAAGTTTGAATGTAACTTTCTTGCCTCTTAATTTATTGTTAACATCCACTAATGGATATTTAAATGCTTTTTTAGTCACTATAAAATCTCTTAATTTTTCTCTTGGCATAATTGCATCCCAAAGAGTAATTTAATTGCTTTTTAAAAAACCTTTTTTGATCCTCAACCCAGTTGGCTTCTAAAATAAAGAAAATTTATTTTAAATTCCAGTTGTTGTAATTATTCAGCTGCTTAACTTTAAGATTAAAATTGCCTTGGAACTTATCATATTAAATTTTCTATTTTTAAGCTTTAAAATTAGAAAAATCAAAAGGCTCTACAAGATTAAATTCTGTTGTTGGAACTCATGTTCTTAGCCAATAAATGCTCGATAAATAACTTATTATTGATAAAGAAAGTATGCATAGCATTCCTGTATAAAATATCTTGCTAAATCGTGTCATCAAAGAGTGCATTTTATTTATAAAAAAATTATAATGATGTTTAAAACAGCTCCAAAAATAGGACAAGAAAATCATGTGGGGTATTAGAACCTAAATGATGAAATAAACACTCAACTTAAATAGATAATTCGATATAAATACCTCAGCAATATAAATTTTATTGCTCTTTAATGTCAGTAATAAAAGTACTAATACAGCTTAAATAATATCCAGCATAGAAAATCTGAGTTTTTATGGGAAATTGAGACCATTGGAAAATAAAATATATAAATTTAAAAATTTCAATCTTAGTTAAGAAATACTTTAGTTATAGAGGCAAGAAACCATATTCTAAGACTTAAGATAGATCACTTTATACTAAATAGTTTTTGAATAATTGACCAACAATAATAGCTTTATCTAAATGAATGAGCAGAATTTGATAAATACCATTCCTAAGACAACTAGTACTAAGTTGTGATAAAAAAACTTAGCAAGATTTTCAGAAAATAAAAGGAACCTTTATACAGTTTATTTTAATAGCTTGACTTTTAAACTTTTTGCTTGAATAAAAATATTTCATAATAAAAATAATAAAGTTAATCTTAAATCATATAGAAAAAAACAACTCAAAGTATAAACTCTCTTATTTACATAGACTCTATGAATCTCAATCAAGAATGTGAAAAACAACTAGAGTAATTATATGTTAATAAAACTTATCTATAGAATTAAAGCAACTTAAATGCTCTGTAAATATTAGATGAAAACCTTTAGCATATTGCTAGCAAAACCTACACTGATTAATATACAGAGAGTAGCTTCGATAAATATTAAAAACAAATTCAGGAAATTTTCTCTAATAAAAATAACATTAATAATATAGAGCTTTTAGCACCTGTTAGTTACTAAGATCATAATTTAACTTTGTAAACAATATAGAATCTAGAAAATAATAAGCTTGTTAATTTTATTGTAGAGCAAAAGTCATAGGTCTCCCTATAGACATCTTAGATTGATTAATTTACATTGACTATTCTCTCTAGCAAGTCTTAGTTAATTGGTAGACTTATTGAGCTTATGTTTGAAACAACTAATATTAAGCTAATATACAGCATAATAACAAATGACTTTAGATACTCCAACATGGGACTAACTCTTTATCAAGTAAAGGAAATGGTCTCTTTAATATAAATGAAAATCAATCTATATTTTAGTAGTAGTTAAGAAAAACGTTGCTTAAACCTCTTTGATAAAAACTAGCTTGATTTTTCTGAAATAGAGAAATTTATATTAGAACAAATAAAGTCCTTAATCACACAGGATATTAATTACTAAAGCTTTAATTAGAGTATGGTTGACTTTATTATAAAAACTCCAATAAATGTTGATGAGCTCAAAATAACAGAAAAAGATTCCCTTAAGCCTCATAGCTAAACTACATCATAGAACTACTTAGCTAATGAGCAAATAATGACCTTGAGTTTCAAAGCCATAAAAAAATGCTAGCAAAATCTCAGCTCTTAAATAGCAAGCTACAATAAAGACATTGTATATATTTAAATAACTAAAAATTATATTAAATAAATCATTTATTGAGTCCTGCAAGTTACTAGTCAAACATATTAGGCTACAAACCTTATGCATCTGTATTTTGCATGTTTCTTTATCCATATTTCTTTTATATGTCTACCTCAAATGTGTTCAAATATTCTTCAGCTTATTGATCAATATCTCCTTCCATATCTTCAAAATTATCATCCATCATATCTTTGAGATCATTTTAAACATCTAACTCAGCTTGATATTAATTCATGACTTCATTAAACTTTCTTGGATCAAGCTTGCCATTTGGACCTCTCATTATTTGTGTCATTTTGACCATAATATTTTGCATTAGTTTGGCATTTTTTTATTGCCTGACAAAAAATATCTATTAATTAAGAGTGGCTCCCATTTTGTTATAGTTATTAAGCTACTATTGGTTCTAAAGTATTTCCTTTGTGGTGGATATTAACAAAGGTCTAGGCTGGTTGGTTCTCTTCATTCTCTCTAATTTAGTTTACAAATTACCCATAGACATATTAAGTCTCATTTTCTCCATCTCATTTTCTCAGATGGCTTTATTTATTTCTTTCTCCATTAACTTTCTTTATTCTTCTTCAGTTAACTAAGGAGCTTATTTTTGTTGTTTACTGTTCTCACTTCCCATTATAAATAATCAATAAATTAATAGCTGCCAAAATAATAATAATAAAAATAATTAAAAACAAATCTCTAAAATTAAAACTCTTATAATGTAAAAATATGCAGTAAAGATATTATCCTTAGTTTTGAGCTCTTGGCTTAGCTTTTGGTTAAGTGTTGTGTCTGTAGTTATTCTTAGCTCTTCTTAACGACTCTTTCTTATAGCTCATTCTTCCACATCCCTCGCCTTTTCTCTAGCTAGTCTTCTCAGCCCAGTTGTATCTTCTCATTTTCTTAGCAGGAAAAGCACAAGCTGAGCATTATTTCTTTTGAATATGCATGCTCTATCTTCCACATCTTCTGCACTCGCAATGAACCTTAGTATGTCTCTTACCAAATGATTGAGTTCCCTTACCTTTAACCATGGTTTATAAAATTTGAAAAAATAAATAAGATATGTTATAATTAAAGTTTACTAAGTGCATCCACCAGGTCACCATTGGATTTTCTCAGAAGTCATATAGCTTTATTTCAACTGCAGCCAGCGTAGTTGATAAGCTCATTAATGTCACTCTCATCAAGACCCTCTGCATTTTGCTCAATGTTATCATCCTCTTCTTCTTCAGGTTCCTCTTAGATCTATTCTTGTTTCTTGGTATCTGGTTTTTGAGTGCCTTGTTTGCCCTTCAACTGATCATTTACCATGTACTTTATGTCTCCAAATACGACGAAGGATTATTTCTAACTATCAGCTAACATAACAGTAGGACTGTCAGCATACATTACGAATCCTTTGCCGGTCTTTATGATGATTCTTGTAACACCCTTCATCTAGTTCAAATGGAATCTTTTCATGAACCTTAAGAATGTCTTTTCTCCTTTCTTGCCTTAGAGGGATTGATCTTGAGCAGTCTCATCATCATGTTTGCAATTTTCATCGTGCTTGTGTTCAGTAGTACTCATGCTTTATATTTTTAAAATTATAGGATTTATAAACCAACATCCATGGCAAACAAACTTTTTATGACTCATCCAAGAAATTACGGAAAGGACTCAAAGCAATGCAGAGTATGCACAAATAGAAGAGGAGTAATATCCAAATACGATTTGTAGATGTGTAGAAAATGTTTCAGAGACTAGGCTACCGTCATCGGGTTCACCAAATTCTGATTAAGTAAATTACTTATTATTTTTATTCGAAATTTTATAAATAGATACTAATGGCAACTCACGGAACTTTAGCTAAAGCTGGTAAGGTTAGAAAACAAACTCCAAAAGTCGCAAAAAAATCTGGTGGTAAGAAGCCAGTTGTTGGAAGAGCTAAAATAGTTAAGAGATATCATAAGAGAATTTTTACTATGAAGCAAATCGGATAGAAGAAGTTCAACCCTCAAGAACAGGCTTAATTATGAATTATTTTATTTATTTTATTTTTTGATATTTTGTAAATAGATTTTATATATTGGTTAAAATAAGATCATCTTTTTCTATGACTAGTTATAATTGTATAAAGATGAGTAATGTATGTATGATTTGCATGCAGCTTCATTTAGAAAGCTGATGTGTTTTATATTCATATTGTATTTTTTGTAAGCTTAATCATGCACAATAGAATTGTGATATGGCTAAGTGTCTAAGATATTAAGATGAAAGTATGACCTTTAATATGAATGCTTTGCAGTAGTAAGGAAGTAATAATTATCGATGTCTTGATTGTCTATAATATGGTCATATTAGTTGTAGGGAAAAAGTATAGCATTTTGAGCAAGAATAATAAGCGAATTTATAAACATAGTCTACCAGCGTACAAACTAAAAGCTCTTAATTCATGTAAAATTTAAAACAAAAAAGAGAGCAATATCACAGTAGTAAAAAATAATCAAATTTTCATGTTTAATATTTATGAGTAAATTTATAATGGAGTCTTTACAACTGCACAATTTTTATGATTTAATGACAAATTTTTAAGAAATTTAGATTAATAATTTGCAAAGCAAAAATGATTTTATTGCATCAATAAGCTAACATGTTTATTAGGCAAAAAGTTTTTATGAAATTTACTTTTTTAGCTAAAATTAAAAAGCAGTCTTAATAAAATAATTTACAGATTAATATTATAGTAGCTATTAGGAAAAAGAAATACTAGAATACAAGGTAGAATATTTGTAAAACCTCAATTTCGTTGAGCAAATATGAAACTTTCTCGATAATGACGATAAAATAAACTATACATAATTCAACTAACTAAATTCTTTGGCTGAATGTATTAAGAAAATATTTTAAGAATTTGAGCTTAATTTAACTCAAATAAAGTTGATTATAATTGACAATATTAATAGCTATGCTTTAAAAGATCTTATGATACAGAAGATAAAAAAAAATATACTACTAAATAATCCTTAAAAGCTCAACAGAAAAGAATACAATAAAGAATATATAGTTTATTATTAATAGATAAAGTCTTTACAAGATCTCCCAATAAATGTATTAGAAACTTTTTGTATTCAATTTCCTTAAGACTCTTAAATATAGTTTATTTAGGTTTCAAATTAATTAATTTTTGAAAGCTGTATTTATCAGACCATTTTCAAAAATATTTAAGCTCTTTCTTTAATTAAAATCATAGCTCTCTAAGAACCTTATTTTTCTTTTATTCATAATAAAAAAATTATACAATAAAGCTATCTCGGAATTTATGTACTAATTGTTTCCTTTTACGAGGATCTTAAAATTGATTTGATTGGTTTCTAAAATGAAAATAATATTTTAAAATTCAAAGAAAAATATTCGTTTAAAAAAGATTAGATTATGATTCAGGACAACAATAACAAGTTTACAGTTAATTAAATATTAAAAATTATATTGTTAATAATAGTTAGCCTGCCTTGAATAGAAGTATGGCTGTCTATCCAACATAAAAGTAAATAAAGTGTTTGCTCTCATGAGTGATATATGAACCAAAGCTTTTACCAACCACACAATGCCACGTAGGATTATATTTCTTATCAAACTCCTTCTTAATGTATGAGGCTATATCTCTTTCCAAGTTGAACTTCTCCAAAGCAGCATTAGCAACATCAATGGCTGCTTGCTACATGTCCTCGCTCATGTCTGCGTTTTTGATTATCGCCTTTCAATCTGACATTATATATTATATTTTTTATATTTTTAAACACCAAATTGGATACTAAGTTAAGTTAAAATATTCTAGATTTATTCTTATGGAAATTTCTCTTTAAATTTCTCAAAGGATTTTCTAAGAAATATTTTTTAAGTTTTTGTTATTTGATCTTTAATGAGCTGGTTAAAGAGCTCTTAATGTGAGTATGAAAGTAATGCCTCTAACAAGATAGCTATGTATTTAATATCTAAGTCATGATTTTGAATTATCTTTAGAAAGTCTATATAGTATGTGAAAAGTATATCAGGGTCCTAAGTAAACTATTTAAAGCTAACATCTTTTAAAATCTCTTGAATTTTAAAGAGCTATTTTTCCTAAATATAAATCATGTTTAGTTGCTAAACAATTTCCTTAAGATTTGAATATGATTTTTATGCTGTGTCTTTTCTATTACTTAGATCCTCATTTGTCTTTGTGTTTGTTTTAAATGATATATTTTAGTTGAAGCCTGTAAACTTCTTTTACTAGTCTATGATACTATTTAATTCATCTTTTTTTAATGTATTTAAATGAGCTGCTTTTACCTGCTATTCAAATTACTCATAAGAGAGTGCATTTTAACATGCTCTTATTTTAGTATCATTTATAAGCTCTCAATTTCTCTCATGCAAGATATTATCCATAATCTCTTTCAAAATTTAATTATTATCGTTTGTATTTTTCATTATAATAAAATTTATTATTTATTTTGGAAAATTAAACTTAGAACTGACTTATCTGTAATTTGCTATACGTCCTATGATATCTTACTAAGCTCATATAACTGATTTATTTCTTAGTCATTCAGCAACTTCATTTTATAATTATTCATTCAAATAAAGTCTATTATTTCAACTGTGTTTATTTAGCCTTATTAACTAAATAAATTCTATATCATAATTCATAGCTAGTCGTATTAAGACTCATCAATTTATTTTGTTAACAAAATTTTGAATTATTAAAAATTGATTTTTTAGAAACTAGTTTTGAATAGAAGAATGCACAAGTTATCTATTTGTTGCTGGTAAAATATAACTCCTTAAGAGTAAAGAAATCTCTATAAGAGTTCCATTTTAGCTATATAATCTTTTTAAAGTTATAAATTATCCCAAATTTACAACACCTATTAATTACTCAAACTACTCATGTAATTATATTATAAATTAATTAATAGTGATTTGGCTTTGAATTTAAATCTGCTGATTTAAAATATCCTTCTCATCTAGTTGTCTTTATATCTGCATTTTAATTACTTATAATTTAGTTAATAACTACTCCTCTTTATCATCAAGTTCTTGTAGTAGCTTTTATTTTTTACGAATATCTTTCTAAACCTCTTACTCTTTTTTCTTTCAAAGCTCTTCAATATTCTAGTTTTATTAACCATTTTATTATATGTCTTTTTTGATTTGTAAGAGCTTTAATTTCATTGATTGATTTTCTTTCTATAATTTTTGGTAGATTTACTAAGCTTATTCTATATTTATATTATTGTTAACTTCGTTATTTTCTTGCTAATTTTATTGTTAGTTTTCTTGCTAGATTTCTTTCTGGTTTTATTCAATATTATTAAGACTATTTTAGCCTTATTAAATTTATTATTAGACTTCGTATATGTTACTTTGGACATAAGAATAATTATTCTAAATTTCTTCAGTCTCTATTTTCAACTACTAATTTACTGTCTTAATAAATTCTCAGCTTTATTTCAAGACCTTAAAATTATTACTAATAAGGTTGAACTTATTTTCTTGTTAATCCTTTATATCTTTTGCTTGTTAAATCTACTGCTCAATTTCTTCTAGTTTTTTATTTAACTCATTTAATTATTATTAATTACTCTCTCATTATTATGCTTCTTCCAAGCTTCTATCCTCTATACTATTATGACTTGCGTACTAAATGCTTACTCCTAAGGCTGTTTAGCCAAATCACATAGTATTTAAAGACTCATAAACAAATTATTAGTGCGGATTTACTGTACATATTATTGAGGTCTTAGAATTGCCACTCAAAAAAGGTTTCAGAATTCAAGTCAATTTGCTCTCTCTAAAAGACACATTTGATTAACCTTTAGAAAGCTTAAATATAAGATTAGTAAGTGCTAATAGAGATTTATTAATAAAAGAACCTTCTTTAAGATCCTCTATAGAGCTTAGGGATTCCGAACCCGCAAGATCTGCCAATGTTATAGTTGGAAAGCAGTTCTTTTTGAAATCCAATTTATTTCTTATCTCCATTTCAATAACAAAAACTACATGTGATCAGCTTGACTTATGATTCCATTTTGTTTGAGCAAATTTTCTTCTGTTTTCTCCTTCTTAAAATATCTTAAGAGCTTCATTAAGATTTAAAGGAGATTTTGTGGTAAGATTTATGATCTTGGTTTTGTTGTCTTAAATTTCTCAAATTTCTAAAGGCAGCTGATTGTCACTTAGAAGATCATAAATTTTCTCTTGATAAACCTCATAATAAGAAATCTAGAGCTTGCTTTATGTATGTGTATTGCTACAGCTTCATTTAAAAAGCTCCTCAAGAGTAAGCTAAATAAGCCCAGGTTTTAAAATAATTCTGTTTTTCTTAGAGGATTCCGAGAGCATTTAATAAAAAGAGTTAGTCTTTTAATCCTCAACATGACCTTTCATAGTGTAGGTTTTACCACTATTGGTTTGCCCATACATGAATAAAGAAAAATTGTTTCCTTGAAAAATAAAGTCCATATTTGAGAGTACAACTTGGTTAAAAATTTATTAGTTGTCATTTTCATGGTCATATATCTTAGTGAAATTAAATAGCTTGTTATTATGCTGACAAAGAGCTAGATTCTCTGTCTGTTTTATGATTGATATTTTTTAGTTTAAAGCGGAAGATTATAATAATGGACTTTGTTTTGATTTTAATTTACTTGAAACCATCTCTGTATTGAATGGCTCACCTTTAGGCTTACTGTTTTCATTTTAAGTATTCTTTTATTGCTTTTATAATATATTAATAACGTCAACTTCATTTTCATCAGTATAGTTATTATATGGTCGTATTCTCAAATAAACTCTAATGGAATCATCACTTTCGCTCATTAGTATTATAATTATTATAATATTCTTAAGGTTGATTTGAAATGTAACAAAAACTGTTTTTTATAGGCTCTTTTTATGTAATGTGAATTTTCTTGTCATCACTAGTCCATTAAATAGGTTCTTAGGAAAGTGTTTATTGGTTATCAAGTATCGACAATCAGAAAGTATTATTAGAGACAATTATGTCCAAGTTTTCACTCTTGTACTTTTCTTTGAACATGATGTCGTTTTCTATTTCACTATAGCTCAAACATTGTGCATCAAGTTTTTGAAGCTTCAGATTTTCAACAAGCTCTTTAACACCTACCTAAAAGTACTATTAATTTTGCTCAATTGTTGATAGAATTTAAGGGAGTCTTGTTTGAAAGTCTATTATTTAATCTTGCTGTTTTTTATAGATGTTTCTTTCCAGTCATAGGGCTACAAGTCCAATGCATATACCAAGGCAAAGCCATATGGTAAACTAAATAGCAATTTCTGTTTTGTTATTATCTTTCTTCATTTGCAGTTATAAATAAAAAAAACTGTATTAAGATTAGTTTTGCTTTTTTTATATATAGAAAGATAGCTTAACGATTAAATAAAAATACAATAAGAGAGAGTAATTTGAAAGGATTAATTTTGTAAAAATATTGCTATAATGATTATTATAAGTTGTTGTTGAGAAATGCTTAAAATAAATAATTTTAACTACAAATAAAAATAATTTACAATATATAATAACATAATTTATTAATTAACAAACTCTGATTTTTTAAAGTCCAAAAGACTAAGAATCTAATTTATTGTTTAGTCCGAAACAAATGAATAAAAATATGTATCTATTTCATCTACCTTTATTTTTTTAATTTGTTTTATTTAAATCAAAAATTCTATATTTAAATAAAAGTTAAATTTGTGGTATAGAGTACTTGCTTCATTAGTATTTTGTATGGCTTTTTTTCTATCTAAAAATACTTCGCAAATACCAATCACTCAGCTTAAAGCTATTTTAGTCTTAGCTTTAAATTTCTGTTACTTGGTATTTATTCCTCCTCAGTATTTTTTTGTCTCTTATTAAATCTTGGTAAATATCTTATAATCCGTAGACTGACTGTTTCTATCGCATATTCCAAAACTCAGCAACAAAAACTATGCATAAGTTGGTAGCTCTTAAATGAAACTTTTTTTATTCTAAGCAAGGTCTAAAATATACTCTACATTATCAGAGCTAAGCTCTCATATTTCATTTTTTGTTTCTTAATAATTTTATAACAGGCTTTTAAGTTGTTTAGTTTTCTAAAACACAAAGCCAAAATCATATAGAAATAATCTCATATAAAATTAATATTACTATTTTTTCTATGCTTATTTATGTAGAAGAATAAAAAGCTTGACAATCTTCTTTGACAGTATCTTAAAATTAGTAGGGTCATTTATTAGAATATCAAAAGACTTGATGTCCATGAACAGAGTGTTAATGTGTTTATCAAACTCATCAATTTTTCCTGTCTCCATTTTATCGATTTGCTCAACAATTGCTTTTTATATTATGAAGTTGATTTTCTTATCACTAAAAGTATTCAAAGTAAAGTAGAAAAAATCAATGCTTGGAAAATATACTTACTTTGAAGATATTATAATGAGCTAAACTTTTGTGCTCTCAAGAAACCTTCTCAAAATATCATATATACTATTTATTGTATTTTGCAGTATTTCGTTGCTGCTTAAAATATTCTCAATAAACTCTAAATTATCTATGATGATTGAGATCTTCTTATAGTGTATATACTCTTGGGTAGATAATACTTAATACAGTCACGATATTGTAGTGCATGATTATGATGTGTTTTTAAGCAATTAAAATAATTAAGTGACAAGCTGTTATTTCATCTGCTAAATACTAGAGTACAGAATACAATTTAGTCAAATAGAAACACAGTCTTTTTGTTCATCGGTTATAAGCTGATTAATAAGTATTGTTTTACCGCTTCTTTATGGCCCAAATAAGAAAACGTTTTCTGAGTTTTTTATAGCATTTTTGATAAGGTTATATTAAGGGAAATGTTCCCATGTTAATTAGCTCATTATTTTAAAAATTATAAAAAAGAAACTATAAATTTTTTCCAAAAATCTAAAACTGATTCTTAAACGAAATTTAATAGTACACTTAATATAATAAAAAATTATATTAATTATTAGTATTTTTATACTGTATTCTTTTGAAATCATTACTGAGTTCTTTGATGATGACCGGCACTGTATATGGGGAGAGCAAACCAATGCCAGTTATTAGTAATGATATGTAGTTGCTTGGAATAAGATCATAAGTCAAACTGTACTTGGAAAAATCATTAGTCACATTTAGCTAAGACTAGTTATTATTAAGTAGATCTATTTTTGTTGAGGGAGAGAACTAGAAGACATTGCATATTAAATAGACTGGCTTTCTATGTTTATTTGCCACAATGACACATATTGTAGAGCCACTTCTTGCAAGCACTGTTGAGTTAAGATAAACTGTTTGACACCCGCAAAATACCTTATCAACATTTGACATAAATAATTATAGACTGCTTATTGAGCTTATGACAATTGTTATGTTTCAAAAGCTAGTTGAGTTTAAATACTCTAAAGCTTCTTAATTGAGCTCGCTTTGAATCAAATAAATTTTAAGATCTTATTTAGCCTTATCAAGAAAATTTAGCAGCTTGAAAATAAGTTCATTAACTGATACAAATAAAATGGTCTCATTATTATTAATAAGCCTTAATATATTATCTATTTTTAATTACTCAGAGCTTTAGAAATACTACTCTTTATAATCCTTAAGCTGATTTAAAAACCACTATTTAGCTTGCTTATGTTCAGCCTTTATAGGTATAATTCTTGCAATATCAAAAAAATAATTAAAGAGATTTTCTATGAGATCTTATTGGCCCATAAAATCTCTTATTATGTTTAAAACAGTTGTGAGTTATTTATCAATGATTTACTGAAAATAAAGATCAGTTTGGTTGCAGTCTTTGATTATCTATTTCAATAGCAAAATAAGATTAATAATGAAGCCTCTTGGATTATATAGTATATCTTTATTTTTTTAGAGAAATTTATAGACAGTTAATGTGTGTACTTCTTGATGATATTTTCTCATTACTTCATTTAGTGTTGTATCTCTTTTGTCTTTTATTTTGTTCAATTAGAATTTTATGCTATATTGGTTTTAGTTGTCCATAATTTAGGAATAATTAGTAACACTAAGCTTCTGTATATTATTTGCAATCTCTTGCTTTTGGGCACTGCTTCTATTTAGAACAGAGGCTTTGGATTGGTTCTCTTTTTATTTGTTCTATTTTTAAGTCATTTATAAAATTATAAATAAGTCAATAAACTTAATCAAAAAGCAAGAGTTCTAAAATTATTCTTGCTTAAATCATACATAAGTTTTGAAGAAGTCATTATTATTCATCAGCCTCATCGACTCTCTTAGCAGTCATTACCTGGCTAGAATTTTTTAACATTGGCTCCGAATTTTAACTCCTTACCTTTGGACTCTGTTATTGGGTGTATTTTCAAGTCATCTTCTTTTTCTTTTAAATTTCATTTGATTTGCTCCTAGTAATTTTTCTACTGTTCTTATTGTGATTATGACTTAAGCTATTATTCTTTTATTTTTGATAGAGCAATTTCGTCAGCTTAGCTCATATTAATTTCATTTTAAATTTCTAACTAAAGACTCTAGACAAATAACAATCCTCTTTCTAAGATTAATGTGTTATTACTGTTATAAATGTATTGATGTGCGTCTTGTTGATAAACAAAAGCTAAGTCTTTCAGAAGCTCTTCTGAGTTCCAAAGCTCGTAAATATTTTCTCTAATAACCTGATTGTCTTTTTTGATTTTTTTATATTTATCATTCTCTAGATTATCAATAATATTTTTCAAGATTTTCTCTAGTGTTTATAAGGACATTAGCTTTCTTTGCAAATTCCATTATGTGTTGTTATAAATTTGCTTAAGCTTCTCATAAGAAAATGGAGTACTTTTCATTATAAATTTATTTAATATTTTAAATTAAAATAAGACAATATTTAAGTACAATAAAATGGGGTTTGGGGTTTGGGGTTT
>ERZ724506.133-NODE-133-length-28769-cov-12.646270_pt1 | contig 28769 bp, 41 predicted proteins | sample MGYA00376039_ERZ724506 | MGnify/ENA primary metagenome ERZ724506 (study PRJEB28724, sample SAMN07190887) | wastewater metagenome | isolation source: effluent of sewage treatment plant in Hong Hong | place: USA: Christiansburg, Virginia | collected 2016-03-01 ... | reverse complement strand
GTAGATGGGTATGGTTTGGAGTAGGTCTGTATCGTGAGCATCAAGTATGTGACATTCACCTGCCGTTTACATTGATAACTGTTCGATGGGGGTATGATGCCTAGTAAAGACGAACTCAATCCTAAACAAGAACTATTTTGTCAACTTTATGCAACAGACCGAGAGTTCTTTGGTAACGGTGTGCAGGCATATATTGAAGCATACGACCCTGATACCTCTGTTAAGAACTGGTATAAGAGTGCATGTGTGAGTGCTTCTAAGCTACTAAGTAATGCTAAGGTGTATAACCGTATAAACGAACTGCTTGATGAGGCTGGCTTAAACGATAGCTTTGTAGATAAGCAACTACTGTTTATTATCTCTCAACATGACGACAAATCATCCAAGGTTGCTGCAATTCGTGAGTACAACAAGCTAAAGAGTCGTATAACTGACCGTCTAGATGTGCGTGTTAAAGAACTTCCAAAGCCTATATTGGGTGGTGTCACAACCATAGATGAGATAAAGACGGACGATTCTACTAACTAGAGTGCCAAAAATCACGGCATTATATAAAAAGGGTACGTCATAAATGGCATATATAGAAACAACTGCCCTACACAAGCTGCTTAAACTGCGAAAACGTATACGTGGTGTACAAGGTGGCACATCTGCATCTAAGACCATTTCTATAGAGCAGATATTTATTGATAAGTACCAGCAGAAGTATAGCCGTCCACGCATAGGCAGTATCACCAGTGAATCATTCCCACATTTAAAGCGTGGTGCAATTAGGGATTTCAAGAACATACTTATCGAACATAACTATTGGAAAGACTCGAACTGGAACGCAACTGATTTCATATACACATTTGAATCCGGTAATAAGCTAGAGTTCTTTTCACTCGATCAGCCACATAAGGTACGTGGACCGAGGCGTGATGATCTATTTATCAATGAAGCTAATAACATACCAAAGGAAACGTTCGAACAGCTCGAAGTTCGTACAAGAGACACTATATGGCTCGACTGGAACCCATCTGCACCATTCTGGTTCCACGATGAATATCTAGGCAGGGATGATGTAGACTTTATCATTCTTACCTACAAAGACAATGAAGGTTTACCAGAATCAATCGTGCAGTCAATAGAAGCACGTAAGGCTAATAAGTCATGGTGGCAAGTATACGGACTCGGACAGCTTGGTGAAGTTGAAGGTAGAATATACAAAGATTGGAAAATTATTGATTCTGTACCACATGAGGCTCGCTTAGAGGGATATGGTATGGACTTTGGCTACACGAATGACCCTTCAGCCATTATTGCCGTCTACTACTACAACGGCGGCTATATCCTAGATGAAATCACCTACCAAAAAGGTTTATCGAATAAGCAAATAGCAGACATTCTCAACAATCAAAAGCCGGCACTTGTTATAGCTGATTCAGCAGAACCTAAGAGTATAGACGAGATAAGAAGCTATGGCGTAAACATTATGGGTTCTAACAAGGGGCAGGGTTCAGTACTTCAGGGTATCCAGTACGTTCAAGACCAGCGTATCAGCCTTACAAAGCGATCAACGAATCTCATTAAGGAGTACCGAAACTACATGTGGAAAACAGATAAGGAGGGCAATATCATTAACGAACCTGAACACACATGGTCACATGCCATGGATGCAGTCAGATACAGGCTTGAAGCGCTTAAACCAAATATAGACGACGATCAAGAAATATACGCACCTGAATGGGTGAAGAAATCAATGGGGTTATAGATGCTTAATTTAAATCTTGGAAGCGGTACCTCAAGAAAACAAGACTACCTCTCAATAGACCTCTACACACCTGAAGCAGATGTGATGATTGATCTTACACGTCCTTTGCCGTTTGACGATGAATCAGTTGATAACATTTATGCTTCACATGTCGTAGAACACTTCTCACGGGATGAGTGGGAATCAATCCGTAAGGACTGGGTACGTGTACTTAAGCCAGGTGGAGCGATTGAAATAAGGTGCCCCGACATTATCAAGGTGTGCCAGAAGTTCATTACGAATCCTAGTGATGACTTCAATATGAAAACACTATACGGCCTGCAAACAAATGAAGGTGAGTATCACAAGAATGGATTCACCGTCGGTTCACTTGTTTCAAGTTTCCCAGATTTGCTATCAGAAATACTTGCACCTTCAACAGATTATGAACTACATATGCGATTCACTAAGTAACCTCTAGCAACATAGCATTTAAACCAAAAATAAGGTATAATGTATAAGACTAAAGACGGTGTTGTACGGCCCCCATTGGCTAAGCAATCACCTACATCTAAAAAAGAGACTACTAAAGTAGAATCTGGCGAGAGCAAACTCCATGAAGTCATGGAGATGTTTGAGTCGTGGCGTTCTTATCGCCGTCGTATCGAAAAAGAATGGATACGAGACAACAAGCTTTACAACAACCAGCGTGTCACTGATGACCGCTACAAAGGCGTGTCTGATACATTCGTCCCGATGGCATTTTCCACCGTTGAGACTATTTCATCTGCTATCGTATCAGGTGATCTAAACACTGACTTCATTCCACAAGACATTTATAAATACATTGAAGACAAGTATGTAAGCAATCTTCCTATCCCTGAAGGCATTACACAGGAAGACGCTAAAGCAATCAAGGAAACCTACCTTAAACAAAAGATACAGGAAGTCATACAGGGCGGCATCATCAGCGAGGAAGACATTGAAGCACTAAACGCTTTATATGACTACTTCTGGTACAAGGGTGACTGGGACGAGAAGTTAGAAAAGCTCGTTAACTCTGGTTTACGTATTGGTACTGGTGCATGGTGGTTGTCATGGGATGTAGATCATCCAAAACTAGAAACTGTTCCATTCCCTGATTATATATTTGACCCACATGCTCGTGATGATGAATCTTGCCGATATACAGGCAGAAGGTATCTTGCTGATCTTGAAACCCTAAAAGAAGAAATGATTCTCGACCCAGAAACAGGCGAGAATAAAAAGCGTTTCCATGGTCTTGAAGCCATTGATGAAGAAGCAACCTCTGCAACAAAGGCAGAAGAAGATAAGACAGACAAAGAACTCAAAGAAGACATGATGTATATCTCTACGACGAGTATTGACCAGAACTCTGGTCAGGTAGAAGTAATCGAACTTGTCGTAAAAGACCGTTTATATACCGTCGTGAATCGTAAGGTGCTTGCTGAAGATATTGAACATCCTGTTGTTTCCCAGGCAAAACTTAAAGGAATTGATATTAAACAGTTCATGCCTGGTATCACATGGGCGAACTATAAGGACGAATCACTTCTTGTAGGTAAGAGTGAGATTTCTACATTTTGGAAGGAACAGGAACGTCTTAACGATGTCACCAACCAAAAGAGTGACGCCATCACTCGTGCGTTACTACAGAACTACCGTGTTGACCCTTCATTGAAGTCACAGGCTAAGGCATTGAACGTGCCTGGCGGTGTGGTATTTGGTCAGTCTGGTCAGTATGAAGTGCTTGATAGCGCAACTGTACCTAATGCAGCATTCACCGAAGAAGCATCAATCAAAAACAATATACGTGAAGCCACCGCTACCGATCAGGTCGTAAAGGGTGTAGGTTCAACATCTGACATCACTGCTACAGAAGCAAACCTACAGGTTGCACAATCTGGGCAGAGGATTGAACGAAAGATTAAATCTATCGAACGCGGTCCATTACGATCACTTGCACGTAAAGTATTCCTGCTCATTCGTCTCTTCATTGATGACCCCCTACTTATCCCTACGAACTCAAATAAGGGAATCATGCCAAAGCTATTTGACCCACGTAAGTACACACAGGATTTTGAACCACGAGTTGTGTTGAACATTAATCATAAGCAGCAAATGCGAGCAGAACGGGAAACCGCACTGCAAGCTTACACGATGCTCATTCAAGACCCTACAAACAACTTAGAAGAAGTCAAAAAGGCTTTACTACCTAAAATTGTTGATCTTGATAAGGCACAGATTGATTTAATCACTACACAGGCTCCTCAACAGATGGGTGCAATGTCACCTATGGGAGCTGAAGGGGTAGTCGCACAATCTGGTATGCCTATGGATGGACAGGGAGTGCCACCTGAAATGGCTCAAATGTCTGTGGGGATGCCAGCATGATCGAATTTAAAGATGACGAGCTTGTAACGCTTACTAAAGACTACCTAAATTCTAAATTAGGTATGTATCACATGCAGCTATTAACGAACAAGGCAGCAGGGTTCACACAGCTTGCTCAGAACATTAATACCCAATCACCACAACGCTATACCGATAAGGCTTCAGGAATCATTGAAGCAATAAATGATATTAAAGCACCTTTGAGTGACGATATGACGGTAGTGCAATAGACCCTCCGAAGTCTACTACCGTCATATGGCTACTCAAGCCAACACATTAACAACCAATCGAGAAGAGGACGCGGGCTATGTCCTGCCGTGGCAATAAGATATAGCGTGTTAACTTTCTAACTTATCTAAGAAAGGTAACACCGTCTTTAGTCAAAATTGCCGCGTCTTCTTCTCGGAGGGTCATTAACAACTTAGGAGAACGGAATGGAACCAACCACAACCGAACCCACTGCAAATCCTGGCGTAGAAGAACCTACACAACCAGTTGTTGCAGAGGAAGTTACGGCGGAAAGCCCAGACCAAGCAAATGTAACGGAACCATCGGAGCCATCTACGGATGACAACTCATCATGGTTGCAAAGTAAGGGCATTGACCCGAACTCACCGGAAGCAGTTGCAAAACTTGCAGACATGGCACGTAACGCTGAAAAGCTTATGACCACGAAAGCACAAGAAGCAGCAGAACTTAAGCGTTCACTTACATCAACAGCACCACAAGCTGACGATGGAATGCAAGAGTTTATAGCCGACTATAAGCGGGATAAAATGCTCACTTCATTCAAGGATACACATCCTGACTGGAAGGAACATGAACCCGTTATGACCGAGCTATTACTGAAAGAATCACCATCTGGATATTCTTATGGTCAGCTTGTTAACGCAGGGATTATCCCATTAGAGGCGGTATACACGATGGCAAAAGGGTCAGCAGATGTTGAAGGAATTAAGAAAGCTGCTCAACAAGAAATACTCCAAAGTGTTGCGAATAAACAACGCGCTGCTGGTACGACGGCGAATGCCACGAACTCAGCGCCTAATCAATCCACTAAAGAGTTCAAAGACCTTTCAATCGCTGAAATGGAAGCCAAACTAGGCATCGTCAGGAACTAAACCTTTAGTTAATAAAGGGACAAACAAATGGCAGCTAACAAGACAACCGATCTGACACAAGAAATGTCAGTCTACTACGAGAAGGTTTTCCTGGCTCGTGCAGAATATGAATTTATTCACAAAGAGGGCGCTCAAATGCGTACTCAGCCACAGAACGGTGGTAAGCAGGTGAACTTCACCCGCCACACGCCTTTGGCAACTGTTACCACAGCACTTACTGAAGGTACAAACCCATCAGAAGTTAACCTTACCGCTACGACTGTATCAGCAGCACTTGCTGAATACGGTACAACCGTTAAGATTTCACGCTTCCTTACTCGTACGGGTATCGACGCAAACAACAAAGAAAAAATCGAAGTTGTCGGTCAGAACATGGGCGAAACCATTGATGAACTTACCCGCAACGAATTGTTCACTGGTGCAACTGCTCAGCTTGCCGGTGCAAAGGCAGCACTTACTGACATCTCTGCTTCTAACACGCTTAGCGCAGCAGAAATCCGTAAGGCTGTTCGTACCCTCAAGACGAACAAGGCTCGCAAGTACCAGGGTCGCGGTTCATGGATTTGTAAGACTGGGCCATTCCCTGCTTACGACCTCATGGGCGACACCACTTGGGTAAACGCTACAACCTATGACAATAACGCTGAAGGCATCTATAAGGGTGAAATCGGTCTATTGTACGGTACTCGTTTCCTCGAATCTGCTAACCAGAAGACAGAAGCTTCTACCACTACGGTATATAGCAACTTCATTCATGGTTCAGACGCATTCGGTGTCATGGACTTGGAAGGCGATAAGCCACAACTGTTCATCGTTCCTAACACGAACATTGATAGCGGTAACCCTGCTGGTCGATTCTCGACTGTTGCATGGGCGGCATCGTTCGTTGCAAAGACCTTAAATTCTAGCTGGTTAATTAATGTGAAAACTGGAGCAACAGCGTAGTCAATGCTTGATGGTTCCCCTGTATAATGCTATAATTAGAGCATTAAGGGAGAACCAACAATGCATAAAGAATGCGTAGTTTGTAACAAACAATTCACTAGACCAAATGGATACTCTCAGAAGCAGTGGCTGAACCGAACAACCTGCTCACGAAAGTGTAGTGCGAAACGGACAGCCACACTTCTGAAGGGGACAAAACAGAGCGAAGAAACGAGACAAAAAAAGAGTGTAGCACAAAAGTTAAAATGGCAAGATTCAGAAGAACGAGCCAAACGAACTAAAGCAATAACTCGAAAAATGCATACGAAGGCATACAAAGAGCATCACAAAGCTAGTCTCCGTAAGTACTTTGACAATCCAGATAATAAACAAGCCATTAAAGAGCGTGTTAATAAAGCCGTTAAAACTAAGTTCGTACCAAATACGCACAGAGCTAGAGGTTCAGTTACATACATATATGCTGAAAACCAAAAAGGTGTTAAGTCACCCATAAAAGTTGATACAGCAGACTATGAAGCGCTAAAAGGATACAGATGGGTTATGCAGAATACTGGTTATGCAGAAGCGACCATCAATTCAAAGCGAGTGCTTATGCACCGTATGCTGCTAAAACCTGAAGGTAGAAAACAAGTAGACCATATTAATGGCTTTAAGAACGACAACAGACGAGCGAACCTACGAACCGTGACACCTGCTCAACAGAGCTATAACAAGAAACGCGGGCGTATGAATACTAGTGGGTGTAAAGGTGTCACGTACTCAAAAGATGCTAAGAAGTGGCGTTCAGTTATTTGGAAAAATCATAAGAGGTACCATCTAGGATATTTCGACGATATTAAACAAGCCTCACAAGCTTACAATAACGCCGCAATAAAATTACATGGAGAACACGCTAGCTTAAATAAATAGGAGGGAAATATGGACGACAAACTTAAAAAAGAAATCTACGACACTTACCAAAACGGTGCATGGTCACCACTACAGCTTTCATATAAGTTCAACGTAGAAGTATCCGAAGTGCTTGATGCAATCGGTGAAGGACAAATGAACGAAGTCACACTTGTTGGCGATCAGATCGATGCAGAAGATGTCGGACCAGGCGCAACAATCAACCGTGGTACGAAGCAAAGAGTGAAGTACACAAAGAACTAATTATGTTTGTTGATTCATCCCGTAAAAAAGACCTCATGCAATTAAAAGCATGGATGAATGACTTCTCATACACGCCTGCAAGACGCAAGATGTTCTTTCGTACTTACCAGAAGATTCAGTCACAGATACACGATAAGAAATTGGCAAGTATGCGTGAGCGTCTTGTAAAAGCCGTGAAAGCAAAAGACAAAAACGAAACATGGAAAATCACTAATCAGATTAAAGACTATGCAAAAGAAGAACGCATGGAAAAAGGAACAATGTAATGGCACTCACAGACAATGCGATTCAATATACGAGCCAGGAAATAGATAATAAATCGTTCAACGCTACAGTAGGTGCTAGGAGCGATACGCTTGCAACAAAGATAGCAGGCGAAGACCTTGCTGTAGACATCCTAAAAGTAGAAGAGCAATTCAGCGCAACCAACATCACCACCGCCACGACCACAGTTATTAAAACTGGTTCAGGGCTACTTCACTGTATTACGGTAAACACTACCGCAGCAGGAACTATTACTATCTATGACAACACTGCTGCATCAGGTACAAAGATAGGCACTATCAAAGCATCAGTTGCAGAAAACTCTTACTTCTTTGATGCAAAGTTTGCTACTGGTCTAACAATTGTCACCGCAGCTGCAAGTGACATAACGGTAAGTTGGAGATAATCATGGCACGAACAATCACTATTGATACCATCAACGAAAATACTGGTGACGTAAAGTTTACCGTATCTGGTGCAAAGAAATCAGAACTGAACGGAACATTCACTGTAAACGGTCTCCCTGTCGATACGAAAGTATCACTTATTCAGGCAATCAAAGACTACCTAGATGCATATAAGGCTGGACTTGATTCGACTAAGAAGGCAACACCTGACGCGAGTGTAACAGCCATAGTGGGGCAAGCACAAACCGCTACTGAGGTCTAGCAATGGCCAGGTTAAAAATACGGAACTTTGGAACTGCTCTTTCCTTTAATGGGACGAGTGCTAGGGTAGCGATTCCGTCTAGTGCAAGCTTTCAATCTACGACAGCAGCCACATTCATAGTGTGGGCGAAATGGAATAGTTTAGCAGCAAATGCTGGACTGATGGCAATAGACAGTCTCAGTACTGGGCTTTACCTTGCGCTTCGTAGCACAGGCGTAAAGTTTGAAGTTCCTGGTACTGACCCGCAAATACCGATTAGTAAACTAAAAAAAGGCCAACACTTCTGTATCGTCGGCGTATTCAACGATGGCGGTCTGAATAAAATCTACCTTGACGGTACACTCATAGACTCACAGACAAGCACGGGAACCGCCACTACGTCAGGGATACCTGCATATGTAGGGAGCTATAACAACGCAGCAGACTTCCACAATGGAATCATCTCCGAAGCATTGTGCTATAAAGATACAGCGTTATCCGCTGCACAGGTATCAGATTATTACTATAACGGTACTGTCCCAACCGCAGGTCTTGCTTTCTACTACAAATTCGACGAAGGCGCTGGCACATCAGCCACAGACAGTTCAGGCAACGGCAACACGGGCACTATAACAGCAGCCACCTATACAGCAGACGTCCCGATGAAACCCCGTAAGTTAGTAAATGATAACTTAGTACGAAATGGTAGTTTTGAATTTGCACCACCTTTTGTGGCGGCTCAGACTGCTACAAGTTGGATTGATGGTAGTGCTACAGGTTCAGGTACTAATAACCTCTTTAGATGGAGCGTAGGCGCTGTACCTGCTAATGGCTCAGTGTGTTTTGACCCTACAAACTCGAATAGTGGTTCATATTCTATAAAACTAGATAAAACAGCAGGGGGTGCTTCGAGCATAAACATACTTAACGCACTATCCACGAACCTTGCCAGTGCGTCTATTTATGAGCAGACAACTAATATGATTCCCGTTTATCCTAATGTTTCATATACTCTAACCTTTTACTACAAGCAGACAAATAAGGCGGGTGGCACGGTACAAGTTTGCCGTGATGAGTTCACGGGTGCGAGCACTACAAGAATTTCATTTACGAGTATGTACAGTGATTCATCAACAAGCGATTTAGGGTGGACGAAAATTACTCAAACATTCACCACCTCACCAACTACAAACTATCTAGCACTTGAGTTTCAGTGGGCGAACGCAACGACTGGTACAGTTTGGTGCGACGACATAACCCTTAAACCCACCTATGCATTGGAGGTTAGATAAATGTTGGTATTAGATAATAAAGCCGCTATCAAATTAGCAGCAGGCTCGTCACAATACGGAAACACGGGTACAATAACTGGTGCAACTTTTTCAACTGATGTTCCTATGAGGGTAAGATAATGAAAGTACTTGATATAAAAGCAAGCCTTTATTTTGATGGAGGCGCAAACAAACGAGTTGAAGTAGGTACGAACTTTAATGCAGCTATCAATGCTGCACAAGCGTACACTATATCTACTCGCGTAAAGAGGACAAAAACAGATACCGGCGTTCAGTCATACAACTTCATGGGGAGCTATCTATCAGATAAGTTCTGGTTTAACTTTATGGCAGCAGGTGGTCAGCAGGTTCGTATTTACCATTCTGACCTTACACCAGCTTCAAACGTCACGACTAGGGCTATTAAAGACTCTAACTGGCACACCTACACCGCCACATTCGCAAGCGGGGTATCTAAGATATACATAGATGGCAATCTTGAATCATCACAGGCTATGTCTGGCACACTCGCACTAAACGGAACAAGCTTTGCACTTGCTAGTTCAAATGGTTTTGAGTTATTCGGGTATCAGTGCATGTCTCGCGTATGGTCACGAGCGCTTACAGATGCTGAGGTGCTTGCACTAGCAGCGTATGATGCAGTTCCTACAAATAATCTTTTAGGGAGATACGACATGGCAGAAGGTGCTGGCACGGCCGTGAATGATACGTCAGGAAATGGCGTAACGGCTACCATGACAGGCGCTACCTGGTCTGCCGACACACCCTCTAAAGCACGCCTCCTTGTAAACGGAAACCTTGTGAAGAATGGGGACTTTGAATATGCTCCTCCTTTTACAGCAGCGACAAACACAAACCAGAGATGGATAGACGGTACGGCTGCTGGTTCGACAACAAACGACTTATTCGGCTGGGGTATGACAACAGTCTCTGGTACAGTCGCAGCACGTTTTGATTCAACCGAAAAGAATAGTGGGAACAACTCACTCAAGTTGTCTACACTAGCTGCTTCATCTTACATTGAATGTCATATAGCAAGAACAGACAGCGCTGCTGGAAGATTAAGTTATGCCATCCCAGTATTACCAAGTACCTCATATACCTATTCTTTCTACATGAAAACTAACTACGTTTCCGGTGATGCTACAAATGGTGCATTTATGCAATTTCAAACTTATGATGGAACACTAACGGCCGTCGGTGGAACTAGTACATCTGCTGTTAAAACCACGACTGGATGGACAAGGTATACGGCTTCATTTACTACTGAAGCGACAGCAAGATTTGTTGCACCGAAATGTGTTATATATGGACACCAAGGCACTGCCACCCTCATCATGGACGCCTGGTTCGATGATATAGTCCTTACCCCTACAACACCTACTGCTCGGAGTGCTGCATAGTATGTCTGAACGCGAAAAAACTATTTCTGAACTCTCGGTATCTACTACTCTTACTGGTTCGGAGCCATTTGTCCACGGAGCAGGGAATACCGCTACTGCTAATGTTCTTAAAGCGTTCGTGCATAGTGGTTCATCAAGCTACACTTTAGATTTCGGTTCATCTTACACAGACAAAGCCCAACTCGTAGTCACTGGGCAACCATGGGTGACTACTTCAAGTGAAATCACAGCACAAGTATTAACTCCTTCAGGCGTAGACCCAGATGAACTACGCTTGTTGGATTTAAAGCCTGTGATTAGTGATTTAGTTGCTGGTGTCGGCTTTACCATCACCCTGTATTCGGAAACAGAAGCAAAAGGAACATATAACGTAATGTGCATAGGAGTATAAAATGGCAGGAGCTAAAATAGCACTTTCAGGTGCAGTAGGTGAATTAAATAATGACGGGAATGACAACGCAGCGGTTAATCTTCCTTTAACTGAGGTTGAGGCTGGTTTTGCAACCATAACTAGCCAAAACGATTCTGGTACAAAAACAGGCACAAGGTACATGTTGTCGCCTGAAACTGATGCAGACTATCGTTTGCGTGTAGCACCAGAAACACCATTTGATGATGAGACGTTTAACTACACGGCTCAAAACACAGGTAAGCATAACAACCAGTCAACAACAATGACCTATGGGTATACCACAGGCGGGCTACAGACAAATGCCTCGTCGATCACAACGACAACAACAGGTCTTTCTATGTCCACCTATGCGATGTTCCCATTCTATTCAAGCGGTGATAGTTTGTATGCATCTTACGAGCTGTCTTATTCTGCACAGCCAACAGCTAACACGATTGTTGACGTTGGATTATTCCTTCGACCTACTACAAACCCATATGCACCTACGGATGGTGTGTACTTCCGTCTTACCTCAGCAGGTTTGTTTGGTGTTATCAACCATAACGGTACAGAAACAACGACTTCAGTGTTTGCCTTTACCTACTCAGACAGTGAGGTGCACAAGTACACAATTGAAACGAATAATAACGAGACTGGCTTTTGGATTGATGATGTTCTTTATGGACAAATCCAAAAGCCAGTTACGCAGGGTCAGCCGTTCATGTCAACAGCGCTACCGTTCTCGCTACGTCATGCGATCACAGGTGGTGCAGCAGGTGGTGTGATGCAGGTAACACTACGTGGATACGGCGTTTCTCATGGTGGACTATTCCTTCCTCGCTCAGAATCAGAAGTAAACAACGGTCTGTTTGGTTCATACCAGGGTCTATCTGGCGGAACAATGGGTTCACTTTCTTCATACACGAACTCTACCAACCCAACAGCAGCAGTACCATCTAACACCGCCCTTACCGCTAACCTTATTGCAGGTCTTGGTGGTCAGGCATGGGAAACTGCAACACTCGCCTTAAACACCGACGGTATCATCCTCAGCTACCAGGTTCCAGCGGGTACTGTTTCGGTTCGTGGTAAGCGACTTAAGATCACAGGTGTAAAACTATCCTCGTTCATCCAAACAGTTCTTGCTGGTGGCCCAATGAACCGCACCTTTACCCTTAACTTTGGTCATACCGCTGTTTCTCTCGCGACAGCTGAATCAGCAATAGCAAAAGCCCGCCGTGTTGTGTTATTGCCAGAACTTACGCAGACAATCACCGCAGCTCAAGCAGTCAGTACAGCAGTGTCACAACCAGGTGGAACGGTATCACTATTCCCAGAACCTATCTATGTAAACCCTGGCGAATTTGTACAGATAGCAGTGAAGCACATCGGCACAGTTGGTACATCAGGTACGATTGCAACTAACGTACAGCTCGTTTATAGCTGGAAGTAAATATTTAACGGAGGGTCACATGAAGCTTCTTGCAATACACGGCATAGGATTCAGCGAAAATAAACACAAAGAAAAAGCTACGGATTTATGGAGGCTAGCTCGCCCCATATGGGAATTGAAAAAACACGTAGACTGGCAAATAGATGAACAGCCGACGCCTATTCCTAACGCAGAAAAATATAAGTCTTTCAAAGAGTTCACAAAAGAAGAACTTGAAGCAGCAGCAGTAAATCTAGGCAAGTACGACATTATCTGGTCTATGTATATGACGAATCCATCGTTCTACACCTTACTTAGAACGGTACAAGCTCGCTATGGAACAAAGTTTGTAATGGATGTAGATGATGACCTTTTCTCTATTAAAATAGACAATCCTGTATGGCTGAAGCTAACCGATGAAAACGTCTACCATATGCAGTGTATGGTAAGGGACGTTGACTACATCACGACGACAACAGAGGAACTAGCAGAAACCCTGAGAAGCAAGCGACCCGATAAGCCAAAAGATTCAGTGATCGTCGTACCTAATTACATTCCCGACACATACAAGCACGACCCGATTGATAATGGCGATAAAATAGTGATTGGCTATTTTGGTGGTTCATCTCACATATTCGACATAGAAAAATCAGGTATGGTTCCTGCTGTTGAAAGAATCATGCACGAACATAGGAACGTCCATTTTGTAGCATGTGGAATGCCGGTTGAGAAGTACTTACCAAAAGGTCGCTACACCTATTTAGAAGGCGCACCATCGACTGATTGGGTAGACAAGGTATTCCCTACGCTTAACTTCGATATAGCGTTAGGGCCGCTTGAGGAGTCCTTATTCGCTAATGGGAAATCAGATATTAAGTGGCAAGAATCCACCAGAATGGGGGCGGTATTTATCGCTTCAGACACTGGCCCGTACAAGCACTTAAACAATGGTGTGAATGCCGTTCTGGTCGATAATACACCCGAAAAATGGTATAATGCTATTAAAGAAATGATTACTATTCCTAAGCGCCGTAAGCTTATCGTCGAAACAGCACAACAAGATTTAAAGACACACAGACTAGAATTAAACGGCTACAAACTAGAAGAAGTTTTTAAAAACATATATAAAGGAAGTGCATATGCAGACAATCTCACCAGCGCCAAAAGTTTTATTTTGCAAGCCTAAAGAAAAAGAAACTGTAACAAGGTCTGGATTCTTTCTCGCAGAAGAAGAGGCGCTTGCACCACAAATTGCAGAAGTCATTAACATAGGTGAGGGCGTAACGTATAAGCCTCACGATCAGATTGTATACAAGTCATACACTACATCAGATATTAAACTTGACGGAAATGAGTACTTTCTTATTAACGAAGAAGATGTTCTCGGAAAAGTAGTTGAAACATGACCCCAGGAAACCATCCATCATCAACTTCATGGAACGCTAAAACTATAAATACTGGTTCTGTCGTTGCTGGCGGTCATCCATTTGATGTTTCGGTGACTACTGGGTATAAAGTAGGTGGTGATGTCCATGTATACTTGGCGACTGATGATGGTTTCTATATCACGACTGACGATGGGTATCGTATTTTGCTCGAAACAATACCTGGAAATTCTGTCCCTATCACGTCGGGGAACCATGCTACTATCGTGACTTGGTAACGAAAATAAGGTATAATAAAGAGGACTAAAGGCGGTGTTATGTGCAGTAAATGGCATACAACGTCCTATCGCTTACCTCACTTGTTCGACGCAAGTTAAAAGACAATTCATACTCTGCATCCGATATATTATCGTTTCTTAATGATGCACAATCAGAGATAGCCGACTTACACGAGTGGACATTCTTTGAGGCACTTGTCGAGGGTGCGGGGACACAAGACGAGTACACTTTCGAGCAGCAAGACAATCACCAAGTAACAAACAAACTTGTTCTTGTAGACCCCGATGATTCTGCAATCTACAAAGTTATGGATGATTATTATCTTCCATATGAGGAGTTTTTCGAGCGATTCCCTGTACCTGATGCACATGATTCAGCATGGCCTACCTATTGGACTGAATATGGCGATCAGCTCTACTTCAACTGTCCGATGGATAAGGCGTATAAAATCCGTCGATGGTACATCCGTGACCCTGTTGATCTTGATGATAACGCAGATGTTCCTGAACTTCCTGTAAGCTTCCGTGAAGCGCTTGTACTTGGTGCAGCGTATCGAGCAGAAGAACAACGGGATAATTATGATTATGCAGCAGTCCTACAGCAGAAGTTCAATGACCGTGTAGGTGATCTGATAAACAAAATAGTGAACCGTCAAAACATAACTCCTGAGGTAGTCGTACTCGGCAGGAGTAAATAATGCGGTACTTACTTCGGGGTCGCCGCGTACCAGTACCCAATATCACGACGGGTCGTTCACAGCCTCAACCTATTGACTACAACAAAGGATGGGCGAACTATGCACCTAATGATATACAGCCAAAAGAAACACTTAGATATGTCACAGATGCACGTTTTGAAGGTGTAGGACAATATAAGACTCGTAAAGGCTGTGATACTTACTCAGTCCCGATTGGTGAAGCGGTAAACGTACAAGTCACTTCAACGACAGGTGCAGCAGATCAGTCATTTTCTACCTCTACGTGGCTAGGCGAAAAGCTTACCGCTACTGCCACGGGTAAACTAACAAAAGTTGATGTACGGCTTAAAAATGATGCAGCAGCAACAGGAACCGTTATGGTCGCTGTGTACTCGGATAACGCAGGTGTACCTGGAACTTTGCTAGCTCGATCGTCTATAGCAAACTCATCTATTTCTGGCTCTTATACATATATATCAGCACGATTTATAGAAGCACCGACTATCACAAATACTTCTGTATATTGGGTAGTTGTTTATATACAAGCTGAAGGGACAGGTTCGTATAAGATTTCATCAACGACAAACTCGACAAACGCTAAGACTTCAAGTGATGCAGGTGCTAACTGGTCGTCAGCGTCTTACTCACTTAACGCAAAACTTTATACTTCAACCGCTGGTGGTGTAAAGGGACTAACTCGCATCTATCGTCCAAACGGTACGGCGGTCACAATCTTCGCACATGGGGTAAATGTTTACACGGTCAATGATTCTACGGGTGCAACTACCTCGATAGACTCAGGACTTAATGCAAGCTCTACGGAAGTCCGGTTTGATTATGTTAATGACGTTCTCTACTACACCGATGGATACTCAAAGCCTCGTAAGTATGACTTTGCAACCGCTTCAGAAGTCTCTACTGCACCTAATAGCGCTCGAAACATACTCGAACATGTAGGAGTATTGTTCTACTTTGATGCGACCGACCCAACCAAAGCATTCTTTACGAACTTTGCAGACTACGAAACATTTACATCTACAGATTTTCTATACGTACCTGCACCGAAAAAAGCCGACGGTCTTACCGCTATGGCGAAGCTTAATGGTGTTTTATATTTCTTTACCCAACGAAACAAACACGCACTTCTAGGACAAGATAACGCCACATTTAATCTTGGTGAAGCAAATGCACAAAAAGGAACCTACTCGCAAGAATCAGTTGTATGGGACGCGAACTATATCTACTTTGCATCTGATGATGGAATTTATCAGTTTAACGGAACATACGAAAAGAATATTGCTGAACCTATCCTTACGACGTATACAGAACTCCTAGATAAAAGTAACTGTGTACTTGAACTCCACAATAACCGTTTATACGTCTGGTACACCCCAAATGGTGAAGCAGATAACAAGCAATGCTTTGTCTACAATACACTTTTGGGTGTGTGGGAATCCCTCGATACACAAACACACATTGGTAGGGCATTTGCACGTAAGGACAACGAGGAATTATTCTTACAAGCATCCAATAAAGTGGGTGCCGTATATTATGGCGAACAATCAACAAATGATTATACAAATCTAGGTGAAATTATGCAGATGGAAGTACGCACCGCATACGATCATTTCGGCGCACCACAACAAATTAAGCGGGTAACCTACTGGCGACCAATTATTCAATCAGTACAAGGTAACTACTCGCTACAGGCAGGATTTGCTGCTGATTATTCTGATGATTTCCAATTTTCCAATGTTGCACTGCAAGGAAGTGGGTATACATACGACTCTGCAAGTGCGCTGTACGATACGGCAACCTACGCAGCACCAGCAACCGCTATTGATACGACCTTAGAATTGTTCGGTGAAGCATACAGATGGCAGCGTGTATACAAGCATCACGCAGCACGTGAACCGATTGAGTTTTCTGGCGAAGTATTAAAAATCCAAATACAAAGGCTTAGATAATGCCATACCAGTTTCAGCCAGCAGGTGCAGGAAGTTCGCTTGAACAAGCCATCTCAATGTTCAATAACAACTTTGCTAAGTTGGATAATGAAGCAGTTACGAAAGTGTTTAAAGGTGCTGGCGGGGTAAACGCATTTACTTTGGGTCAGATCAAAGATGTCGGAACGGGCTTAATCTTACGTGACCCTGATGATGTACCGCGTATCGCTTGCTATATAGATTCCAACGGAACGCCTATACTAAAGGTTTCTAAGGATGGGTTTGATGTCACCACAACGGGGAACGAAAACCTTATATTTAATTCTGCACAAAATACCCTCAAGGTTGTTTCATCTGGAACTGTAGATTTAGGTATTATTTCTGCTGCAAATATTGTTGCAGGTGGTACACAGACCCATGATCTAGTTCATAATTTGGGGTTCAAACCTGCTGTTCTCGCTTATGCCGATTTACCTGATGCGAATCTTTTGACTACTAGCTTAGTGCAAATCCCCTACACTACCTTTTTTACATCTGGTGGTCTTAGTGGTGAGTTCCTTAGCAATACCTACTACAGTCATCTAGATGTGAATACGATAAGATTCTACGTCACACATCATACCGGAACCGACTATAGCCCTATTACACCTACATGGAGCATTAAGTATTACCTTCTACAAGAAACCGCCAACTAGTGCTTTTTAAGCATATTTGGTGTATAATATAGGAGACTGAAGACGGTGTGCTTATTAGAACGTGGCATCCCGCACACTAGATCAAATCCTCGCAGACATAAACGCTAAAACTGACCCACAGCGTAGCCTTGTCCTTAATCAGATCGCTGACATACCTAAGCAACAGGCTGCTGAAGAAGCAGGTCTAAAAGCACAGGAACAGCAAGGTTATACAGATATTCTCGATGGTGCTCGCCGTCGTGGTTTAGGCTTTTCTGGTATTCCTCTTGGCGAACAAGCTCAGTATCATGCTACCCAGTATCTACCAGCAGCAGCGAAGCTCCGAACTTCATTCAATGATCGACAAAATACCCTACAGGGTACACTCGCTAGTCTTGATGCAAACAATTATGCACAGGCTAATGATATTTATAACCAGGAACGTAACTTTGCTGAACAACAGCGACAATTTGATTTGAATTATGCTTTGCAGAAACAATCCGCAGCAGGTTCAGCGGGTAGCGGTAGTGCATTAGCAAGTCTCTTTGGAGGTAGCGCAGCATCAGCGACACCAGCAGCAGCGAAACTAGTACAGCGAGCCGATAAAGGGTTTAACTTTACTGATGGTGCAGGACAAAGTATAAGCGCTGCACAGTACGCACAACTCAAAGGCATTCCTTTCCGTGACCTTCTAACTGATCTTGCAAAAGCAGGAGATAAAGGCGCACAGCAAGCACTAGGATTTGTCGGTAACGATCTAGGATATGACCCGTCTAAGATTGGTAACCTAGGTAGTTTGTATAACGCACTTGTATGGGGAACTGGCAGAAGCTTTACGGGCGGCGCTTCTGCTCCGCTAAATGTACCAGGGCTTAAAGCAGCGGGACAACAGCAGTCGCTACCAGCAGGATTGAGGCTAGGCTAATGAATCCACTAGATAAGTATAACCAGATGGCTGATGTAACAAGTCTTGACCTGCTTAAAATGCAGCAGTTGAGGAATCAACTTGCAAAACAAACTCCACAAGCACAAAAAAAGAAAGGTGGTCGTGGCGGTATACTTTCGTCTCTTATATCTGAAACGGGTGGAATTGGCGGAGCATTAGGCGGTGCATCAGCAGGTGCTGCTATTGGCTCAGTAGTGCCAGTACTCGGAACAGCCCTCGGTGGTCTGATCGGAGCTGGTGTAGGTGGATTCTTGGGCGGTACTGGTGGACGAGTCGTAGAAAACAAAGTACGTGATAACCGTATTGGTTTAGGCGATGCTCTCAAAGAAGGTGCTGTATCGGGGATTATGAGTGCAGGTCCTTTACGTCTTGCAAAGCTCGCGGGTGGAACAGTGGCAGGTAAAGCTGCTGGTCTTGGATTAAAAGAAGCTCTAGCACTTGGAACAGAAAAAGCTGTAGCACCAGGTGTGATTGCTAAAGTAGGCAGCAAACTTACAAACTCTGGTGAAGGTGCAATCACTAAGGCACTTGGACTTACGAAAGTACAAAAGAATGCCATTCTTAAAGACACTGGTGAAACAGCGGGTAAGATTGCACGTAGATACGGCGTGTTTGATGCAGCAGGGGTACAAACTGCTAAAGATAGTCTATTCGGTGAATTTGATAATGTCGTTAAAAACATTGGACAAATACCAAAAAGTGAAATTGAAGCATCGCTTAAAAAGCGTATTGCTACTCTTTCTTCACAACTTCCTAGCGAGTCAAAGAACATGGCTAAGACACTATCCAAAGAAGCAAACTCACTACTTAAAAATATGGGCGATACGGTTGATGCTGCTGAACTTAATACTATCCGTGGTCAATTCGATAAGCTTGTGAACTACACCGCTAAAACGACAGACCCTAATAAATATGGCGTAAACAAGCGTATTGCAGATGCACTTCGTGAAACACTACAAAAAACAGGCGATGCAGCGGGTGTTAAATCATCAACTGGTCTATCTCTCAAAGACTTAGGTATGGAGATTCGCAAACTTGATAAGTTGGGCGTACAAGCAGCCAAGAATGTTGAAGGCGCTGGCGGTAGTTCTGTATTAGGCTTGCGAAACTTGCTAGGTGCTGGCGCTGGTGGTGGTGTTGGTGGCGTTCCTGGGGCGGCTGTTGGAGCCGTAACTACGGGACTAGCCAATAATCAGGGTATACGAAAAGCAACTGCCAAGGGAGCAGTTAACTTAGGTGAAAAACTGGCATCTAAGGGTGGATTTGGAGCAGGAAGTATAATAGGTAACAATTTAGTTGCAGATGTGCTTAAAAGCGGTCAATCATCAGTAAATAACCAGAGCAATAGCATTAGCGGCCCAAGTACAATAAACGACCAGAATAGTGTCCAAAACATGGATACACCATACACTCAAAATGACACATCTGCAAGTACTCAAGTTAATGACAATCCATTCGCCCCTGAAAATATCCAGGCAAACATAGCTAAGCTTGTGCAGGGCGGTGCTACAAATAAGGACGTGTTAGAGTACCTAAACATCGCTAAAACCGTTCAGAGCCTTTCTCCGCAGTCTACAGCGACTAAGCTTAATGCGACACAACTACAGCAAGCTAATAACTCTGTATCAGCGCTTAATGACATTGGATTGATTCGACAGACACTCTCCGAGAATCCAAATACCTCTAAGCTCAATTCGTTACCTGGCGGTTCGTTTACAAAGAACCTAACAGGTACGGCTAACTATGAAGCAGCTCGTCAGAATGTCGCAGATGCATTAGGGCGCTTGCGATCAGGTGGTGCCATAAACGCCGACGAAGAAAAGCGATTCTTAGGTTTGCTCCCTGGCACGTTTGATTCACCAGATGTAGCAGAACAAAAGCTTGCACGACTTGAAGCTTTATTCGGACAATTCGCTAATCCTGTTGTAAGCGCACAAGATACACAGTCAGGCGATCTTGCATCTATCCTTGCTTCTTACGGTCAATAGCGCCACGACTGGAACGTAAGCGCTATATGTGATATACTTAGTGAGGTACCGCTCCCTGCACTTATATCGTTGAGACATGTGCAGGGAGCTTTTCTATTTAGCTTATGTATGATATAATGTAACTAAGTTGTCTCAACGATAACTCATTCTGGACTTCGGTCTACCAGTCTTAGTAAATCTGAAACTCGGAGATAGGATTTGCAAAATAAGAAGAGATTCTATTTTGTGAGTCCTCTTTTTATTACAAACACTTTGTTGACGGCCGTCCAAAGTCAAATATCAACAATACCTCGCAGGAGGTTTACTTAAGCATGGATTTGACAATGGAAATAGACAAAATAATCGCCTCACGTAAACAGTTAACTGTTAATAGTGAGAAGTTAGTAGTCAATAGTCAGTTGACTACTAAGCTGTTAACAGACAAAGAAATAGCATACTGCCTTAACAACGTCACTGATCTTATGAACCCAGGGTGGGAGCCGTGGTATAGGCTCCGGCTGTATAAACTAGGCGTATCAGAGTTTATGGAACGAGCAGAGAAGTCGCGTAAATACGGACGGGATAAACGCAAGTATTTCTCTAATCTTCTAAAAAGGTATTGACATTTATAAACATATGCGCTATAATATATACATTAGCTTAGATAAGTATAAAGAAAAGATACTGCTTAGCTAAAAAGAAGTAAAACATACTGAATGGGTACCTACCGCCGGGTAGAGAGCCGCCAGCCACCTCTAGCAGGTGGTTTTCTTTTATACTTAAACGCCGACGGGAAAAGACCACTAGATGTGGAACCGTCGGCAACCTGATTATACTCTAAAGACAAGCAATTTAGTCCAAAATAATGTATAATAGATAGTGACTAAAGACGGTGTGCTTCTACTTGAATGGGTACATTCACTAAAAACACCGTATCATCTGGTTCTATAATTTATGCCTCAGATCACAACACACTAGGTGATCTTATTGCTGCTGTTCTGAATGGCAGTGTAGACTCTACAAACCTTGCAGATAACGCCGTCACTACGGCTAAGATTGCTGACAGTGCCCTCACTCGCCCAAAGGTTGATTGGTCAACATTCTCCAATAATATTAAATCTGCACTAAACACATCAGCCCCCACCCTTAGCAACACTAGCCAAGATTTAGCTAGTTGTGGACTAACACTCAGTTTTACTTCATCAGGTACTTCATACGCGCTTGTGACCGTATCTCTCGGCATTGGCTCTACGACTGATTTTGAGTTTCAACCAGAGATAAGGCTCGGTGGTTCGGTACAGAAAACCCTTACTCCCAACGCAGCTCTTACTAGCGCAGGCGGACGTGCTAGCGTAAGGTCATTTTCGTACAAAATAACACTAGCGGATGGCTCTAACACAATTTCTGCCGGAGTCAATCTTTCTTCCTCAACAACAGCAACGCTACCAATCGGCGGTGGATGTATATCCGCAATTGTATTTGGAAATATAACCGCATAATTATGACCCAAATAAGTAACAAAGATATCTACGAACTCATTAACGAGTTTAGAAGCGAGGTAAAAGATACCTATGTTACGAAAGACTCTTTTGAACCTGTTAAGAAAATCACCTATGGACTCGTTGCACTTGTACTTGTCGCTGTTGTTGGTGCACTCCTCGCACTTGTCGTAGTTAAAACAGATCGCTCTTCAATTCAGGCTTCGTCGTTAAACCTTAAATAAGGAGGGCTCATGGCTACTCAGCTACGCTCACCAAACCTAAACACCACAGACCTGCATGGATGGTGCCTACGTCTTGTATTACACGCCTATGGGTTCAATACGGGTGCAGACTTTGCGCGTCAGGAATGGGACAGAAACACTACAAAACATACAGACGCACTCCCCGATGTTATGGTACCAGTTTTCTATAGCTGGACAGGGACAATAGACGGCATCACAAGAGACTGGGGTGATGTTGCTATATGGGTGCCGGGACGGGGCGTATTTGGTACACCTCAACGTGGGGCAGGAAACTCAAACCGATGGGACGCAAGCGTAGAAGCTCGTAGAGCATGGCTTGGTGGTGGCGCTCAATATCTTGGCTGGACGGAACAACTTAACGGAACGCAGCTCGTACAACTTAATACACAAGGAGGCAGTATGACAATATCTATTAAACATGTAGACAAGGTTCTAAAGATGGGACTTCGCCGTGAACCTACCGCAGAAGAACTGAATAACCCCGCTTTTCAGAACAGCCCAGAACTGCTTATAGACACCGTATGGAACAACGGCGGCGGTCAAAGCTATGAACAAGTTAAAACCCAGATATTCAACGAGGGCGATCGGAAGAATGTAAACATATGGCTGTACGGAGAGGATAAACTTCTTTATCCAGCAGCTATCGGTATGCAATACAAAGACGCAATTGGAGCCATCTTTACCTCTAAAGAATATGCCGACTCCATAAAACAGGAATACGTCCCTTATACCCTACCTAATTTATATGTAAAGAAAGGATAAGTATGGGAACAAAGAAAAAGAAGAAGTGTTGAAACGAACCCCAATTCATTTGGGGGCGTAAGCCATCATTTAAATACTATTCAGGAAGAAGGACTATGAACAAAGTAACGAAAGACATCATCACAAGAGCTTTAAAGACCTTTGTACAAGCGTTTATTGCTTCACTAGCAGTCGCTACACAGACCGACACAAACAACTACAAGGCAATCGTCATTGCAGCAGTTGCAGCAGGTGTATCAGCCGTGTGGAACCTGTTACTGACACTCAAGAAGGTATAGCGTGAGATACCCGACTCGCAACGGATTGGCAGTGCCACCGGAGGAGTTGGGTTTTGTACCCACCGAACACGTACGCAGAAAAACTAATTCCCATCACCTTTATTTTGATCGTGCATGGTATCAAGACAAGCGGATAAGACAGGTATTCCGCAGTCTTGTGCCTCACGTACAAACACTATGGATACCCGACCACGAAGCGCTCCATGAAACATTCTCTGCTCCTATCATGCCGAGAGACGCACTAATGATAGACGTTGTAGATGAGTATCTCGCACTACATGGAGTTATCGATTGCGTAAGGGAATCACGAACACACGAAACGTACCAATTAAATGTAGAGCAGTGGAGTGCCATATGTCAGAACGATATGCAGAGAACAGTCCGAGGACGCGTCGCGTAAGAGACGCACAAACAATCATAGGATTTCTAGCGAATAGACATACACAACCTGTGTTTCCTGCTATGTCAGATCACTACCGTACAGACGATGAACGTATAGTAGCTGAATTTGAAGCGCCAGAATATTACCCGTCACCTACAGTCGTTCCTGATACACAGACTGGGTTTGATATAGGCGGTAACTGGCACATACAAATAGAACGAACCGATATAGCACAGCTTCCATTTACGGGTGGAAGGTGGGATGACATGGGGCGCTACTAATGAACCGCGAAGAAATCTACGCAGAGCTCACCGACCAAATACCCTTCTTACTAAGACGCGAATGTACGCCTCGTGTTATGCAGGCTACTGACGTACTACTCGATCAACTTATTATCATACAAAACCAAGAACTAGAATCACTTCTAAGAGTTGAAGCATGACAGAAACAGGGTTTACTGTTGCCCTTAAAAACGGACTAAAACCTTTATGTGCAATATGTGATGGCGTTGTATACACCGACCAACCATCCCCATTTATGTTTTGGACAACTATAGACGATACACTCTACTACTTTCATACCGAGTGTGGTCTATCAAAAATGGAAGATGACTACCGCAAAGACTTTGCAGAAGAAGTCCTGGGGGATTTTGAATGAAGCCACGCATATTAATTTATGACATCGAGACGAGTCCGCTCGTTTCTTATACCTGGGGCATATGGGAACAGAATGTTATTAAGGTGATACAAGACTGGCAAATACTTTGCTTTGCGTATCAGTGGTATGGAGAGTCTAAGATACACTTTATTGCACAGTGGCAGTATAAAAGTTATAAACCAGGCGTTTATAAGCTAGACGATAAAAACGTCGTTATAGAACTGTGGAAGCTGTTTAACGAAGCAGACGTCATAATCGCTCACAATGGAAATTCATTTGACCAAAAGAAATCACAGGCAAGGATGATCGCACATAAACTTCCGCCACCAGCACCATACAAACAACTTGATACAAAAATCATCGCAAAAAGGGTAGGGGCATTTACTAGTAACAAGCTTGACGACCTCGGCGCACTGATCGGTGGGGGACACAAAGAAGAAACAGGCGGATTTAAACTCTGGGAACAGTGTATGGAAGGCGACAGAAAAGCACAACGCAAGATGGAAAAGTATAATCGTATGGATGTGAAACGCCTTGAAGAACTCTACACAGGACTCCGACCGTGGGTAACGAACCATCCTGCGATGAATATAGACCCAGTAGAACGCGATAAATGTCCGAAGTGTGGTGTAGTAGGTAAGATGCAATCAAGAGGCTTCCTACACAGAAAAATAAACAAAGTCAGAAGATACCAGTGTATGTCCTGCGGGGGATGGTCACAAGCAAGAAAGCCTGAACCAGTAAAAGAATATCCGGATTACGTGAATTGAAAGAAATGAAAGAATTAGCTATTAAGCAAGGAGTCCTATGACCGCCACTATATATACCACCAACACATGCACATTCTGTAAGACCGTAGAAGCCTTTTTAAAGAGCCGTAATGTCGCATATGAGAAAGTGGACGTCACAAACGATAACGCCAAACGTAGCGAACTACAGAAGCTCACGTCTTATAGTACAGTACCCATTACATATATAAATGGGCAGTATATTGTTGGTTGGAATCCTTCTAAATTTATGAAGGCAGTCTCTGCGCTTTAATAACAGCTCGTTTTTTATTATCTCTAGTCCATTCCATGCGACAGCACGTCCAGCAAGATCTCTGATAACCAGAGGATGTCTTAGCTTTTCTGTATCTAGTATTTTCTGGGGTATATTCGTGTCCGTACTTACAATGTGAAATAGAGACTCTTAAATCACCCCTCAAGCCCCTTTGCTGATTAACGCTTTTCGTTACAGCTTCTAAATGATCAACGTTTACACAAGCCCTATTTCTACATAAGTGGTCTATTTCAAATCCATCAGGAATTTCACCAACATATAAAGTATATGCGTATCTATGCGCCTTGTAGTACTGGCCTTTAACTCGGAAGGAGCCATAGCCATCCTTACTCAAATGACCCTGCCATTCGTAGCATCCGTGTTGGTTTATCTTTGTTTTGGCAATAAAACGCGTATCGTGATATTCAAATAACTTAATATCTTTATATTTTTGTGGTATATTAGACATATAGCAGCCCCTCCAACGGGCTGTTTTTATTGTGTAATCACATTATAACATTGTAGGGTGGAACCCAAGTAGATTTATTAAGGCATTAGCGGTATAATATAGGTATGACAGTAAATGATTACTCAACAGGCAAGTGATGAAGAACGATTTCGTGTTATAATATAGGTACTTCAACTAAGAAGCCGGATCAATCGAGTAGATAAACCACCACAACTATAAAACACTTCACCCGAAAGGGCAGTGACGCAGGAGAGTTTTATAAAGGTGGTTTATCTATATCTAATGTAATTTCATGTGTTGACGGCAGGCTTAAATAACTTTTATAATATATACAAACTCCTCACACGACTCCACATTCATGTGAATTAAAAACCTACACTATACGCTGAATATAGCGATATATATTTAATTGAATATAAATAGTTTAGCCCCTCCTATGATTAGGGGCTGACCGGCTTTGTATTCAATATAGAAGTGATACTACGGAAAAAGGGGTAAAAGAGAGTAGGGATGAAACAATCTTCGTCGATACTACTATGGCTTAATTGTACATAGGTATGAGCACGAAATGCATCTACGAATCCTTAGAGACGTTGCTTTATATAGTGTAGGTAAGAGGGTTTTCCTTCTTGGTTCCGGCCAAGCGGGGAGACCCTTTATTTGTTTCAATAAAAATATTTATTTAAATTATCAGCAGAGAAGAGTACTATGTAATGCTCAACACGAGCAGAAAGGTGCGTACAAAATGAAAACACTACATTTAACACAGTTCACTGGAAGGAAACAGCGAACAGGGAGTCTTTGCTTTGATGAGTCAGGGAGAATGTGCGTATTTGTGAATTACTGTGAGGATTGTAAGGGAAAGATCGTACTTACGAGAAGTGAAGCAGAGATATTTGCGTACAAGTATAAACAAATTACGAACAGTAGACAGTATAAGAAGTTTGAGCGTGAACTTAAGAAATTTCAGATTATATAAAAAAATGTTTATCTCTTGAATTAGTAAACCCGTCGCCCCAGTACAAGTGCGTGGGATTAATGCAGGCTGGCACGTCGCATATGTGGCAACAGAAAACATCGCTAGTAGGGGACTGATTAGTATAAAGCATTAGGCTTAATCGGTGTGCCCTTGTTCTTTTTCCATTAAAACTAATAACTCCGTAGCCGTTGTTGTCCTTGCCGTGCGTCCACATGATGCATTTTTTTGACTTACTATTTACGGCTTCATACACATCTTTTATGAGCGTGCCAGCAGCAGACTTCTTTCTAATAACATAGGTTTCTATGTCTTTTCCCTCGTTTTTAAGCCTATAGTGATACGAGCAGTAACCGTTGGTCTTATAAACCTTAGGGAGGCTTCTATTACAGTTCTCAATTTTACAAATCATATATACATTATACAGCAAGGATATTATGCAAGAAAAAAGCTTCCCAGATTGTAACGTCGTGAGGGAAGCTTTTAATATATTATATCATACTTCTTACTAACCAATAATAAAAAAGTGTATTGACATAAGCGCGTACATGGAGTATTATGAACATGTAACGTCGTACAATGTATAAGGCGAGAACCATTGTGTTAAGCCCAACGAATACGTCGCACCGATGTTACAAAACGTCGGTGTTTTTATTTGGGGTTGCAATCTGTCGATGACAACTCCAACAGAACCACTAACCGCGAAATACAAATCCTACATGGTAGGACAGTAACGGAGTTCTGGCTGAACAAACGTGAGGTTTGTAAGGCAGGTGTTTAAAAGCAAGGAGAAGCAATGCGTATAGCAATAGCTCTCGCGGTGTTCCTAGCAATAGTGATGCCACGAGTTCAAGCTGCTCCACTTAACAATTCAACGACTGAGCAACGTAAAGTTGCCACGCCAACGGAAGTAGTACAACAAACCATAACGAGCGAAGTACCTACACCAGCAGCGCAACCAGTCATTGAGCCGGAGCAACCACAACCAGTAGAAATACCAGTTGTGGAAACACCACCAACACAAGGTTGTGGGGATAACGAATACGCCAACTATATATACATGCATGAGTCTAATTGCTCCACCAGAGCGATTAATTCGATCGGCTGTAGAGGGATTGGTCAAAGTTGTCCTGGCGATAAGTTACCTTGTGGAGATGATTATGTTTGCCAGAATGAATGGTTCACCAATTATGCCCTTACACGTTATGGGTCTTGGGAAGCAGCCTACAATTTTTGGCGGCAAAATTTATGGTGGTGATGTTGTAGGCAGCAGCGCTGGTAGTAACTCGTAAGAGCAAGGTAGCAATGCAGTCATGGAAAATGTTCCAGCCATGACGATTGAATCCCCTTATGCAGAGGGTCTATTGGAATGGTCTTACTACTGGCACTCATGCCTACAACAAACAAAGATAGACCTTAGTAGTGTGGTCTTTGCACGCACGACCTAGCGCCTTGACGACTTTTGCGAGTTGAATAGGAGGAAGCATAAAAAAACGGGCAAGCGCACAGAGCCACGGAGAACGCAAATGAACCGTGGCGACTACGCTCATAAGGTCTATAGATAGAGCGTAATAGTGCTGGTTAGTGAACCGTTAAGCTCATCGAGCTTTAAATAGGCAAGAACTAGTAAGGTTGCAAACGAGTTAGTTCTTAAATCAAATATGGTTGCCCCTTTCTGGGGGACGGACGCAATAACTAGCACCATACGCTGTATCCAAGAACATAGAAGCGTTAATCTCTAATGACCTTACGGGTAGTGTACATATCGAAC
>ERZ724506.131-NODE-131-length-29226-cov-7.396215_pt1 | contig 29226 bp, 26 predicted proteins | sample MGYA00376039_ERZ724506 | MGnify/ENA primary metagenome ERZ724506 (study PRJEB28724, sample SAMN07190887) | wastewater metagenome | isolation source: effluent of sewage treatment plant in Hong Hong | place: USA: Christiansburg, Virginia | collected 2016-03-01 ... | reverse complement strand
TGTTCGCTGTTCGCTGTTCGCTGTTCGCTGTTCGCTGTTCGCTGTTCGCTGTTCGCTGTTCGTCATTATTTTTGCGCCCATTCCATTATATGCTGAGGTAAAAAGAAGATTGTAGCAAATATATAGTGAATCCCACTGCCCAGACAGTTGATTTTTTGACTTTTTAGGGATTGTTGCTAGAATGTGAACGAGCGTAGTCCGTATGGAATACAGAAATAATAATTTAAATCAATCAGTTACTACCTTGACACTACCGTAACCCTGTGTTGTCACATGGGCTTGTTAAAATTTCATGACACACAAGGACAAGACAACCATGAGCGAAAAACTAAACGAAGACGCATTAACCGCCTTAAAAATCGCATTTTGTTATATGCCAAAAGCCATAGATGTCAACCGTTATGACCACGGCGAAAATTTTGAAAAAGTGCTGGCTGACATTACAACCGTGCGTGAAATGTTATTGCTGAATGATGTTGACCCCGAAGAGGTTTATGCGGAGATGAATCCTGATTCTGCCCCTAATTCTTGTTATTAAGGTTAGCAGGCATAGATAGGGGAGAGGCACGAAACCCATCACATTGATTCGATTCATAAATCCCGTGTTAAGTGCAATGAACACGGGATACGATACTCATGCAGCATGGTGCATAGGTTGTACTTCTTGCCTAATCCGTTCACCTGCATTTATTTCGGCGATGCGCAACTCATAAATGCTTTGCAAATTAAGCCAACTTTGTGCCTCTCCGCCAAAGTATTGCGCCAAGCGTAACGCGGTGTCGCCAGTAATACCACGTTTTTCGCGCACAATGTCGTTGATGCGTGCAGGTGTAACGCCTAACGCTTTGGCCAAGGCATTAGCACTCAAATTAAGTGGCAACATAAACTCTTCACGCAATATCTCGCCAGCGTGAACAGGGCGCATACCGTTAGTTATCATCATGGTTTCTCGCTTAATGGTAGTCAACTATTTCAACGTCCGTGACATCGCCATTTTGCCAACTAAAGCAAACTCGCCATTGGTCGTTAATGCGTATGCTGTAATAGCCAGCGCGGTCACCTTTGAGAGCTTCTAGACGGTTGCCTGGTGGCATGCGCAAAAACTCTAAACTGTTGGCGGCGTGTAGTTGGGTCAGTTTGCGTTCGGCTACGTTTAGCACGGTGTGCCAACGACGTGATTTACCTGTTTCAAATAAGGCTTGTGTTTCTGGGCATTTGAAACTTTTAATCATAAAACTGGCCTACATGCTGTTTTATATATTGTATATCGATAATCGATAAAAGCAAATGGTTGTTCATCTTAAAAGGTATTGCGTGATTGCTTATACACGTTGAGATTTTGACTTATGCTTGGAAAAAATAAAAATACAACTGTATATTTAATCAATAATCAGCCCAAAAAATGGTTTAGAATAACGGCAGTCCAAGCTCTTTTTTAGGAAGTCCTCATGTCGCGCCAAAAGCAACTCTTAAACCAAGCACTCGCCCAAGCAGCCACCTATCAAGAGTGGTTGTCTGTAGCGCAAGCCTTAGATGAATATGATGGTTTGATGGACTGGCGCAGCAGCGATGCCTCGGCCTTTTTTCACGAAAGTTTAATTCGTGATCATATACAACAAATGCAAGCCTTAGGTCAGTCACAAGACTGGCAAGGTTTAGCGGTGCTACTGCAAGAAAGTGTGTATCGGCATTTAGGCGAGTTAAATAATCCTGAGCTGTATCAATATGCGCGTTCTGGCACAAAACATATTGTGACCGAGTATTTGGACGAAGTTGAACAGGTGATGCGTACCTTGAGTGAGCAAAGCATTGCTAATATGTCCGAGCAGCACAAGCTAGCCTTGTTTGAGCAAGCCGAACGAATTTATGGCAGGCCTGCCTTAATGTTAAGTGGTGGCGCGGCTTTTGGTATTTATCATTTAGGCGTAACAAAAGCCTTGTGGGAGGCAAATTTATTGCCCACCGTGTTAGCAGGCTCTAGCATGGGCGCGATTGTGGCAGCGGCGGTGTGTAACCGTAGCGATGCCGAGCTTGATGTTTTTTATGCCGAGCAAATGGAGTCTATTCATCGTCAAGCCTTGCGTTGGCGTAGTCCTAAAGCCATGTGGCAAAAAGGTACGTTTATGGATGAACGTCAAGTATTTGACCATATTATTGCTAACGTAGGCAGCACCACCTTTGGGGAAGCCTATAAACGCAGTGGTCGAGTGTTAAATATTTCGGTATCACCGACGCGTACTCATCAAAAGCCTCGCGTGTTAAATTACCTCACTGCGCCCGATGTGTTAGTAGAATATGCCGCGCAAGCCTCGTGTGCCATTCCTGCCATCTTTCCGCCTGTGGCTTTACAAGCCAAACGCAGTAATGGTCAACAAGTGCCATACATGAGTACCGAAACATGGATTGACGGTACAGTGCATGGCGATTTGCCGCGTGAGCGTTTGGCGAGGTTGCATAATGTTAATCAAACCATTGTTAGTCAGGCTAATCCGCATGTGATACCTTTTATTACCCATAAAAAACAACGTGGTATTAGAGCGGTAGGCAAACATGTGGTGTCGTCGTTGATTCATACCAGTAGTGCGGAGTTATTAGATATTAGTCGTCATGTGTTACAAAAAACGCCGTTAAGCCCGTTGTTAGACCAAGCTCATGCGGTGGCAGCACAAAGTTATTTGGGTGATATTAATATTCAGTTTCCGTTTAGTCCTAAAGCCTATTTAAAGGTGATTGCTAACCCCAATGCCGCAGGATTGGCTAATTATATTCGTTTGGGCGAACAAGCAACGTGGCCACAAATTGCCATGATTAACGATTTAACCCGTATTAGTCGCGTGTTTCCTGAGTGTGTGGCGGTGATTAAAGAAAGGATAGCCGCTGGTGTGACTTAAATTTACAAGATGTGCATTATTTATGATTAAAGTTTTGGTGTGTTTATTGTCACTCCCTATAGCTGCATTTGCCGCTTGTCCAGACTATAGCGCAATAGAAAGTCCGCCCCAGTTAACCTCGCCTATTAAGCAAAGTTTTCATCATATTAAAAGTCGTTTGGTTAGTATGGTTTATCAGCCGTGGCATATGGTGCATGACCAAATAGCCCAAGTGGGGCAAGCAATTCAGGTAACTGCTAAGTTTGATTATGGTATGGCTAGTCACAAAGATTTAGAAGACGAAACGGTACAAGCGTATTTGTCAGGAACAGGCATAGACGGTTGGGAGTCTTTGGGTGAATTTACCAGTAATGATGACGGTAAAGTCACTGTAAATGCAGGGCAGCGACCCATTGGCGAATATCGTATTCGTTTTGTGGTGGCAGGCGATTTATCCACCGTGGATGGTTTTGTTTCGGTGGTAGAAGCAGGACAAAAAGCGGTGTTGTTTGATGTGGATGGCACGCTCACCACCACCGATTTTGAGGCGTATAAAGATTATGTTGGCTTAAAAACAGCCACGCCTTATGCCAATGCGATTAACATGGTCAATGCTTATAAAAGCAAAGGTTATCAAATTATTTATTTAACGGCACGACCTTATTGGGTCACCAAAGATGCACGGGAATGGTTTGCCAAAATGGGTATTCCTACAGGCCATTATCGCAGTAATGACTACGCAGGTTTAGTGCCGCCCAATACCCAAGCGCATAAAACCGAGTATGTGCGTTATTTAAAAAATACCGTGGGTTTAGATATCGTGCGCGCTTATGGCAACGCATTGACTGATATTGCAGCCTATGCCGATGGCGGTATAGCCAAAAAAGACACATGGATTATTGGTGTTAATGCAGGTAAAAACGACACCCAAGCCATTAATACTGACTATACAGCGCATTATCACGACATGGTGATAACTACGCCCTTAGTAAAAAATTGCTCACTTTAGTCACAGCAACCCAGTGCTACATACGCTCAAATAGACAAAGAATTGTAAAAATAGTTATGACAAAATAATCGTGTGATTCCTGAGTGTATGTAGTGATTCAAAACCGCAGAGCCGTGCCAATCTAAAAAAACAGGATAAAAAATAGAGATATAAGCCCGACCTTTTAATGGACAGGCTTTTATTTTTTACATCGTAACCTACACTCAAATAAGTTTAATAATGAAAAACTACATACGTCAGTGTTGACAGCATTAACATTTAATGATTACATCATCCAATGTTACATAATACGGTGAGACTATGACTGCTGCTATCCATCATTCTATCGAAGACCTTGCACGTTTTCGCCAAGCACAACGCCTTGCATACGATTGTGCCGAAACCATTACTGCACTAATGCGCGTGGGCATGACTGAGCGTCAAGTCGCCGCCTTAATGCAAGAATACTTATTAGACCACGGTGCAGATGATTGTTTTCATCAGCCTTTTGCATGGTTTGGTGATCGTACAGCGTTTAGAGGTTTGATTGCTTTAAAGCAACTCAAGGGTTTTAATCCTGCGTTTTATTCGGGCTTTCGTCGCCTAGAAGAAAATATGCCGTTTATTTTAGATTGTGCGCCTACGTTGCATGGTTGTACGGCGGATATTGGCTTTTGTGGTGTGATAGGCCAAAACAAAATTTTAGATAAATTGATGGATGATTTACTTGAGTATCGGCAACTGATTTTAATGATGGCCAAACAACGTCGTCCTTTAGCCGAAATTAGTCAAGCGGTGGATGCCTTGTGTAACAAACATGGTTATGAACCACGTCATAAAGCGTACCCCTTTGAAACACTCGCACATCGTATCGAAAAACTACCTGATGATGGCAAAAAAAGCCATTTAGCGATTGCTAATTTTGGTGTGCGTAACGTATCCGAATTAGTTAAAGATTATTTTAAAGGTAATAAAGAAGGTTGGAACCCTATTTGGAATAGCAGCCCAGCGTCTAATCATCCACCAACCGTTGGTTTGTGGGCGGTTGAGCCACATTTAGGCTTTAGAGATGTGGGTGCAAAATGGGAAGAGTTATTAGTCATTACCGAAGACGATGCTTTTTGGTTAGATGATGATGTGCCACACGTACGTCGTTGGCAAAAGCGCGGTTTATGGCCACAGGAGCAAGCACAATGACACCACAACAGATGCTTAAATCAGGTGATGTTGACTTAGCTGTTTATACATGGGGTGAGGCCGCAGCGCACAAACCCAATGTTGTTTTGGTTCATGGTTATCCCGATTCGGCCAGCGTGTGGAAGGCAACCGCCGAGCTTTTGGCGCAGCGTTATTTTGTGATTGCTTATGATGTACGTGGTGCAGGGCGTTCTACCTGTCCAGACCATACCGCCGCGTATGATTTAGAGCATTTAGTGAATGACTTAGCCACCGTAACCGATGCTCTTAGCCCTAACAAAAAAGTGCATTTGGTAAGCCATGATTGGGGTTCAATTCAGTCGTGGGAGGCTGTGACTACTGAGCGCATGGGACATCGTATCGCTTCTTATACCAGTATTTCGGGGCCTAGCTTAGACCACGCAGGGTATTGGGTTTTACAGCGTCTTAAAAGTGGCTCTATCGAAAAGTATGGCCAACTCGCTCGTCAAGCAGCACACTCTTGGTACATTGGACTGTTTCATTTGCCCGTTATTGCTCCTACTATTTGGAAGGTGGCAGGCGAAAAAATGTGGCCTAAAGTGTTAGAAAAAGTCGAAGGTATTAAAGACGTAGAAGCTAACCCTACCCAATCCTCCGATGGTCAACTAGGCGTTAAATTATACCGTGCCAATGTGTTAAATCGGGTCTTAAGTCCCAACGAGCGTCGTACCAACACGCCTGTGCAATTGTTATTTCCTAAAGGCGATAACTTTATGATTCCCGAAATTTGGGATGATTTGCCCCAGTGGGTGCCTAATTTATGGCGACGCGAAGTCAATGCAGGGCATTGGATTCAAGTGAGCCACCCACAATTAGTGGCCGATTCAGCCTCTGAGTTTATTGATTTTATTGAAGGTGCAGAAGAAAGCAAAGCCTTAAAACGGGCGCGTTTGCATCATTATCATTGTGGTAAAACCTTTAGTAATCAGTTGATTGTAGTCACGGGTGCAGGCTCAGGATTTGGCCGAGAAACGGCCTTGTTATTTGCCGAGCAAGGCGCAAATGTGGTGGCGGTAGATATTAATTTAGAAGCCGCTGAACGCACCGCCGAATTAGCACGTTTACTTAATGTTGATGCTCACGCTCGCAAAGTAGATGTAAGCAATGCCGAACAAATGGAAGAGTTAGCGAATTGGGTTGCCGACGAATATGGCGCACCTGATATTGTGGTTAATAATGCAGGTATTGGCATTGCAGGCTCGTTTTTTGATACCAGTTTGGCCGATTGGGACAAAGTGCTAAAAGTTAATTTGTGGGGCGTGATTCATGGCTCGCGCTTATTTGGTCAACAAATGATTAATGAAGGCAAACAAGGCCATATTGTTAATGTTGCCTCAATGGCAGCTTATACTCCGTCCAAAATTGTCTCGGCCTATGCCACCACCAAAGCAGCTGTACGTATGTTAAGTGATTGTTTACGTGCTGAATTAGCCGATAAGAACATTCACGTCAGCACTATTTGTCCAGGGTTATCGATTACAAACATTACTCAAAATACTCGTTTTGTGGGTATTAGTGATGCCGAGCAAGCAGATAAGCGCGATAAAACTACACGCTTATATCAGCGTCGTAATTTACAACCCAAAGAAATTGCCAATGCGATTTTGGATGCAGTAAAAAATCGCAGTGCTGAAGTGCCTGTGGGGCTTGAATCACACGCAAGTCGTTTATTGTCACGTTTTTTTCCGAGTATTTCACGGCGGATTGCCCGTTTAGATGTTGCGCCTTAGCGTAACTTCTCTTTGTTTTTTTGAGGTTTTTACAATACGGACGTAATTTAAAGTATTTGATTTTGATGTAAATCTCGCCCAATTGTGGAGAATATGCAAATGAGTATTGTGAGTAAAGTTAAAAGCATTTTTGCCAAAGGCAAAGCCTCTAACACCGAACATCGCCTCGTCCCTCGTAAAGTGCAATTTGATTGGGAAAACACCCCTTTAGATTGGATTCCTAATCAACCGTTTGCCAGTCATTTTATTAACGAAATCAACATGATTTTGCCTGCGGGAGAGTTTTGGTTTTGTCGTTTGTATAACAAAGCCTTGCCCTATGTCACCGATGAAAAACTGCGTGACGATGTGCAAATGTTTATTCGTCAAGAAGCGATGCACGCCCGCGCACATGGTGGCGCAATCGAAGAGTATTTAAAACAACGCGGCATTAATACCGAGCGTAATACTCAAATTATGGATTGGTTGTTTAATGAAGCTTTAGCCGACCAACCTTTAGGCTTAAATGTGCCTAAGTTTTTAGAAAAAGACTGGTTAGTGTTTCGCTTAGGTGTTATTGCTGCTGTCGAACACATGACCTGTGTTTTAGGTACATATGTGCTAGAAAATAAAACATGGGATGGCCTAAATGCCGACCCTGTATTGTTAGATTTATTGCGTTGGCATGGCGCAGAAGAAGTTGAGCATCGCTCGGTTGCTTTTGACTTGTATCGTCATTTAGGCGGTAGTTATATTTCACGTTACTATTTGGCGTGTATTGCCACACCAGCAGTGTTCGGTTTATGGGTTGATGGTGCAGCGCATTTAATGAGTCAAGATAGCCGTTTTGATGCCTATAAACCTAAGGTATGGAAGTCATGGATTTGGCGTGAATGGTATAAGGTGGCTAAAAGTGGCACGTTACCTTCGCCTATTTGGTTAGCCGTTAAACAATTGCCATTTTTTACCCCTTGGTATAACCCCATTTATGAAGGCTCAACCGAACAAGCTTTAGCATATTTAGAAAACTCGCCTGCGGCACAACAAAACAGTGTCACACTTAAAGTGGCCTAAATGTTTGGCGGCATAACGAAGTTAGAAGTTAGCTTCTGACTTCGTTAATCAAGCCATTAATAATAACTAAAGGCGCATTATCACAACATGGTGATAACTACACCTTTAGTAGAAGATTACCAACTTTAACCACAGCTACCCACTGCACCACACACAGTACAAAAGTCACAGCCATCTTTACGAATCACCGCGTTATTGCCACAGTCATGGCATTGGCGACCATGTGTATTTAACACAGGGCTAGGCACAACGGGTGTAGGAGAGCTGAGTACACCCATCTCATCTATGGGGTAGCCTTCTTCATTTAACACCCCTAACATGGCGTAACGGTGAATAATCAAACGTGCCATATAAGCCACGGTGGACGGCCATGTACATTGGCGGCGTGTATTAGGAATAAACGCTAAAAAGTCGCCTAAAGGCTCGGCATAATTAAGTAATTTGCGCAGCTTCATACCAATCCATGCAGGGTCAATCACACGCATATCTAAAGATAAAATACGCGACAAACCATCTAAGGCACGTGGATAGTTACCCGATAACCACATGGCATAAGGACGAGTCACGCCACCAGCTAACACAACTTCTTTTAAGCCTAAAATAAATTCTTCGCCCGTTGCAGGGTTGGTAATATCAACTGTCCAAGACAATGTGCCGTCTGTGGTGGTTTTAGGTTCATGCAAACTAAACACACTATCTAATACAGGATGTGCGCTATCTGCATCAAAATAACCTAACTTTTCGCAGCGATAACGCACAATTTGGGCAAAAGCCGAGACCACACTAGGTACAATTTTAGCCTCACCCAAAGGCGGAAATTTAAGCTCAAACGATTGCTCACCGACTGTGCGCGTGAGGCTGTCGAGTTTAAGTTTAAGCCACTGATTATCGTTACTACGCATATCCATCGACAGCGTTTTGGCTACTGCCCCTAAGCCACGCGGTTGATTAGTGCCATTAACCCATACTTCAAAGGGCAAGGCTTGATGGTTATCGTTTTCTATTTGACCAATAAATAAAGCAAACTCACCCAAAGGCGTATTTACTAAATAAGTCCATGCCGAATTGCCATCTAAAAAGTCAGGACGATTTGGCCAACGTAAGCTAGATAAAACAGGCTCGGGTAAATGCGCTAAGGTGAGGCGTTGATTCGCGCCACCCCATTCTATGTCGGGCGTTTTAATCGTGGCTTTAGGGTCAGTAACCGACAACACCGAGCCTAACACCGCATTAGGGCGATAGGTGGCCAAGCCTTTTAAACCTGCACGCCATGCGCTTAAATATAAATCTTCAAAATCGGTGTAGGGGTAATCTTCGGGAATGTTAACGGTTTTAGAAATAGCGGTATCAATATATGGCGCAACCGCAGCGACCATGTCTTTGTGTGCTTGTGCCGAAATCGCTAAAGCAGTTACAAAATAAGCAGGCAACTGTTGCACGTCATGGCCTAAATGCCTATACAAACGCCACGCATAATCTTCTACTTGATATTCTTTGACGCTGCCGTCTGTCATGCGTTTTTTGCGAGTATATGTCCACGAAAAGGGTGGCTCTATACCATTAGAGGCGTTGTCGGCAAAGGCCAAAGAAATTGTGCCTGTAGGGGCAATAGATAACAAATGTGAGTTGCGTAAGCCATGCTGTCGAATTTGTTTTTTAATCGCACTGGGCAAACGTGTAGCAAAACTCTCGCCCGATAAATATAAATCGGCATCAAATAAAGGGAACGCGCCTTTTTCTTTGGCTAATTCAATCGAGGCAATATAGGCATGGTCACGCATAAAAATACTAATTTGGCTGGCCATTTCGCGTGCAGGGGCAGAGTCATAAGCCAAACCTAACATAATTAAAGCATCACCCAATCCTGTAAAGCCTAAACCAATACGGCGTTTATTGTGAGCTTCATTTTGTTGTTCGGGTAGTGGCCAGTGAGTAATGTCTAATACATTATCAAGCATACGCACTGAGGTGGTAATTACACGGGAAAAAGCATCAAAGTCAAATGCGCCATCTTTGCTAAAAGGATGCTTAACAAAATGCGTTAAATTGATAGAGCCTAAGCAGCAGCAGCCATAGGCTGGAAGGGGTTCTTCAGCACAAGGGTTAGTTGCCTCGATGGTTTCGCAATAAGATAAATTATTATCACGGTTGATGCGGTCTAAAAACAAAATACCCGGTTCGGCATGGTCATAAGTGGAGCGCATCACTTGTTGCCAAATAGCACGCGCAGGAATTTTTTTGTAAACCCATAAGCCATCGGGGCGCAAATAAGCTCCCTGTTGTTTAATATCTTGATTTGGTTCGGCTTTGTGAATTAACTCAATGGCGCTGTCGGACTCTACCGCAAACATAAAATCATCAGTAACACCCACTGAGATATTAAAATTGGCTAAATCGCCTGAGTCTTTGGCATGAATAAAGGTTTCGATGTCAGGATGGTCACAACGTAACACCCCCATTTGTGCGCCGCGTCTTGCCCCAGCGGATTCGACCGTTTCGCATGAGCGGTCAAAAACACGCATATATGATACAGGGCCGCTTGCGCGTGATTGTGTACCTTTGACTTGTGCGCCTATAGGACGAATACTCGAAAAATCATAACCTACGCCACCACCACGACGCATGGTTTCGGCAGCTTGAGCTAAAGCGGTGTAAATGCCCACTTTGCCATCGACAGCTTCGCTAATGGAGTCACCAATTGGTTGTACAAAGCAGTTAATCAGTGTGGCTTGTAAGCTCGTTCCTGCGGCGGAGTTAATGCGCCCAGCAGGAATAAAACCCTGTTCTTGCGCGGCTAAAAATTGGCTGTGCCATGCTTGTTGCTTGTCTTTAGCCTCAACAGAAGCCAATGCCTGAGCGACACGACTTCTAACCGCTAATATCGAGACTTCCTCACCTTTAGCATATTTTTCTAGCAAAATATCATCACAAATAGCTTGAGGAATGAGGGTTGAAGCATCAGTCGGCATCGGTGCTTTGAGGGCTGTATCTTGAGGGGAAGTCATGTGTTTTATCCTAATACATTAAAAAATTAGGGCATTAGCATAGCGCATAACATAACGGCTATAAAATGACTTAAAGCAATTATATAGTGTTTTTTTTTAATAAAAACACTATATATAGTGTTTAGATGACTTTGGAAAACTTCTTTTCTTGGCTTTGGCGTAAATGCCAGTCAAAGGTCATACACACATTACGAATCAATAACCGACCACGCGCCAACACGGTTATTTTTTGCTCAGTTAATGTAATCAAACCATCGTTAACCATGTCTTGAAGCTTGTTTAACTCGTAAGCAAAATAGTCTTTAAAGTTAATCGCATATTGTTGCTCAATGGTGGCAAAGTTTAATTCAAAATGACAAATTAATTGGGTAATCACCGCCCGACGTATTTTGTCATCATTAGTTAAGGCTACACCGCGATACACGGCTAAACGACCTTGTTCAATGTGTTCGCCATAAGCTTCGAGGGTTTTTAAATTTTGGCTATAAGTATCGTTAACCATGCCAATAGAGGTAATACCCAAACCAATCAAATCACATTCGGCATGGGTACTATAACCCTGAAAATTGCGATACAACGAGCCTTGTTGTTGAGCAAGGGTAAGTTCGTTATCGGGTTTGGCAAAGTGATCCATGCCAATATACACATAACCCGCAGCCGTTAAACGCTCAATAATTAATTGAAAAATCGCCAATTTTACGGCGGCACTAGGCAAATGTTGCTCATCTATTTGTTTTTGTACTTTAAATAATTCGGGTAAATGCGCGTAATTAAATACCGACAAACGGTCGGGCGAAAGTTCTAATACTTTATCTAAGGTTTGAGCAAAGCTAGCCACACTTTGATGCGGCAAGCCATAAATCAAATCAACATTAATAGAATGATAATTATTGTCACGCGCAGCCATGACCGCTTCATAAGTTTGACTAAAAGATTGCACCCGATTAACAGCACGTTGTACTAATGGGTCAAAATCTTGTACCCCAAAGCTCATACGATTAAAGCCCAATTTGCGTAAATGACCAATTTTGGCCACAGTCACTTCGCGTGGGTCAATTTCGATAGAGTAATCACCTGTGTCATCGTCTAATAAATTAAAGTGTTGCCGTGTGCAGTCCATTAACCCCGACATTTCATCATCACTAATAAAAGTTGGTGTACCACCGCCCCAATGTAATTGTGTAACGACACGATTTTTATCTACATGAGTTGCTTGTAAACGAATTTCTTGATGCAAATTAGTAAGATAAGGCGCGGCGCGTTTACGGTTGGCGGTAATGATTTTATTACAAGCGCAGTAATAACAAACGTGGGCGCAAAACGGCAAATGAAAATAGAGCGATAAAGGTCGATTAGCCTGATTAGACGCTGCCATCGCTGCTAAATAATCGGCCTCGGTAAAATGATGATTAAATTGTACGGCAGTAGGGTAAGACGTATAACGAGGCCCCGATAAGTCGTAGCGTTTAATTAAGTCTAAATCAAATTCAATATTATTTTTCATCGAAGACACTACCGTAACAACTAATAATAGTCATAGTGTAGCAATAAAATGACTTTAATCCTTGTAAAAGGTAAGTCTATTGTAAGGAGTAAAACGTGTTGCTGTATTTATGGTTTTTGAGTGTTTGTATTTTGAATAAGCCATAAAAATTTGCCAATTTTGTGCAAAAAATTGAGCAAAAGGAATCAAATGAGATTTTTTAGGGTATAACAGTGAGCATTAAATAAATAACAACGAGATTATTATGCACCCCAATGCCCAGTTAATTCAGACCTTTTATCAGTCCTTTCAACAACTCAATGCCGAGGCAATGGCCGCGTGTTACGCCGATGATGTACGCTTTTCTGACCCTGCCTTTACTGATTTACAAGGCCAAGAAGCTGCCGATATGTGGCGTATGTTAACCAGTCGCGCCCAAAACTTTTCTTTAGTGTTTGATGGCATAGAAGCCGATGATACTCAAGGCAAGGCACATTGGGTTGCTACATATTTGTTTAGTCAAACAGGCAATACCGTCGTTAATGATATTCAGGCACGTTTTATTTTTAAAGACGGCAAAATTATTACGCATACCGACAGCTTTGATTTATGGAAATGGGCAGGTCAAGCACTTGGTTTTAAAGGTAAGTTATTAGGTTGGACACCCTTTGTACAAAAGGCGATTCGTCAACAAGCGGCCAAAGGTTTGGCGCAATTTAGAGCGCAAAAATAAAATAAACACAACAAATTCCTCTACATACTGGGTTGTTTTGCAGGATAATCGGCTAAATTAATTATTAGCCTTGGATTAATCGTATGCGTTTGTTGAGTCTGATTGTTTTATCAAGTTTGTTAACGGCGTGTTTTACGCCTCCTATTAAGCCGCCCGTAAAACCGCCGCTTACTCCCACACAGCCTGAGCCAATCTCCGCAGTTTATAAACAAACTAATTGGGCAGCACTACCCAACTGGCCGGGTGAACAATTAACCAACACATGGCCGTCGTGGTTAAATTCGTGTAAGCGTTTGGCGAGCCGTCCTGTATGGAAAGAAATTTGTGCCGATGCGCTAATGCTTGGCCAGCAAGATGCCGCTTCTGTTAAAGCGTTTTTTGAAAGCCATTTTGAGCCTTGGCAAGTGACCACCAATACAGGCACAGATACAGGCTTGGTGACAGGCTATTACGAGCCGTTAGTCAAAGGTAGTACCACTCCTAAAGCGGGCAGTGTGCCGTTTTATGCCGTACCCGATAATTTATTGATATTAGATTTAGCCAAACAATATACCGACTTAAAAGGCAAGCGTTTACGTGGTCGTTTAGAAGGCACGCGTACCGTGATTCCGTATTGGAGTCGTCAAGAAATTGCTGATGGTAAAATGGCTAATAATGCAAAAGTATTGGCATGGGCAGACGATGCCATTGAAGCCTTTTTTATGGAAGTACAAGGCTCAGGACGGATTCAGTTAGAAGACGGCACTTTATTACGTTTAGGTTATGCTGACCAAAATGGCTATCCTTACAAATCTATTGGCAAATGGTTAGTTGAGCAGGGCGAATTAACGCTCGATAAAGCGTCTATGCAAAGTATTCAGGCTTGGGCAAAAGCGAATCCACAGCGTTTGCAAGAAATGTTAAACGCTAACCCGAGTGTGGTTTTTTTTAGAGTGCTAACAGGAACAGACGGGCCTATAGGTGCATTAAATGTACCCTTAACAGACGAAGCAAGTGCCGCAATAGACCCTAAGTTTGTGCCTTTAGGTAGCCCTATTTATTTGTCCACGACGCGCCCTAATGATAGCCAGCCAATGAACCGTTTAATTCAAGCACAAGATACAGGCGGTGCGATTGCAGGCCCGATTCGTGTTGATTATTTTTGGGGTTTTGGTGCCAAAGCGGGCGAGTTAGCAGGGCGTATGAAACAAAAAGGCCAAGTATGGTTGTTATGGCCCAAAGGTATGGCCTTGCCTAACAGTGTTAATAAATAAGCAACAAAGTGTTTCCAATCTTGCCATAGACAAAAAAAACTTACTCCAGTAGTTTATATAACAGCACTCAAGCACTGTTTATTGTTCTACTGGAGTTTTTTATGTCACGTTTATTAGCATCAATTGCCTTAGCCAGCACCTTATTAACCAGCACGATTGCATTTGCTGCACCTGATAACGACCCTGCCAATATGGTTGCAGGCACTTATGTTTTAGAAAAAACACATGCCAGCATTAACGCCAAAGTCATGCACCAAGGTTATGCTTTTTATCACTTTAGATTTGATAAGTTTGATGCCAATTTTGATTATGACCCCAAAAAACCTACCGAAGCACAAGTTGTAGTCACCGTAGATACTAAATCGATGAATACAGGTTATGACAAAGCGAATGAAAAGTTTCCTGTAGAGTTTTTGGCGGCTGATAAGCATCCAACTGCTACGTTTAAATCAAGCAATATTACGGTTGCTGATGGTAACAAAGGCACCATGACAGGTAATTTAACCTTAGGTGGTGTAACCAAGCCTGTTAGCTTAGATGTTGTATTTAATGGTGCAGGCAAAGATATGATGGGTGCAATGCGTAGTGGATTTTCGGCAAGCACTACCATTAAACGCTCGGAGTTTGGCTTGACTAAATATGTACCTGTTATTGGTGATGACGTAGCTTTGGCTATTGAGGTTGAATTTGTTAAAAAGTAAATTTGAATTACCTCTCCTAATTTAGGGGAGGGTTAGGGAGGGGTATTAAGTCTAAAAATAGGGCGTATTACGCCCTATTTTTTTAGGAGAATTTTAATGTCCACCCATTCGGCACGCTATACCAATATGGCGGTTTTTTTGCATTGGCTAATTGCTTTAGCCATTATTTTTCAGTTAGGTTTAGGTTGGCGTATGGGTGACGAACCCAAAGGCGTAGGATTGTATGCACTGTTTCAATTACATAAGTCGATTGGTTTTACGATTTTATTTTTGAGTCTGTTGCGGGTGTTTTGGCGTTTAACGCACAAAGCACCTGCCTTACCTAGCTCAATGCCACAATGGGAAAAAACCGCCGCTACCTTAGCGCATTTAGCTTTTTATGGCATTATGCTCGGCTTGCCTTTAACGGGTTGGTTATTGGTTTCTGCAAGCTCTACTAACATTCCTACGGTATTATTTGGGTTGATTCCTTTTCCTCATTTACCTTTAATTCCACATTTAGCCACCGAGCTTAAAGCACAATTACATGATATAGCCGAATTAAGCCACAGTTTGTTAGCCTTAGGCACAATGGCTTTGTTAGCGTTACATTTGGGGGCTGTGTTAAAACATCAATTATTTGTAAAGGATAATGTGTTTAGTCACATGGCTGTTGGCGCAAAAACTGGTTGGGCAGAATGGCGTTTATGGTTGATATTAGCCTTAGTGCCAGCGGTATTTGCCTCGGCATGGTTATATCCCACCCCTAAGCCTAAAAAACCTCAGCCAATCATCATGCAAATTACACCGCCAGTGCTTGAATATAGCACCGAGACATCAACAAAAAGCCAATCCCCACAGCCAAGCACTAACATCCAACTAGCTACTATTGAGCCAAGTTCTGCCCAAGTTGTTGCACCCATCGTATGGCAAGTCAATCTTAAACAATCACAATTAGGTTTTACAACTTCATGGTCTGGCGAAGCAGTGTTAGGCCAATTTAGCGATTGGCAAGCAGACATTATGTTTGCTGAGCAAGCCTTAGATAAATCGTCGATTAAAGTCACGGTTAATTTAGCGCAAGTGAGCACAGGTGATGAGCAACGTGATGCTGCCTTACCTAGTAATGATTGGTTTGATGCAGAACATTATCCTCAAGCGGTTTTTAAATCAACAAGCATTAAACGGGTGGCTAACAACAGCTATCAAGCACAAGGCACACTACAACTACGCGGTAAAGTGCAGCCTGTGGTGTTAGATTTTAATTTAAACATTAAGGCTAATAAAGCCACGGCACAAGGCTCAGCCAGTTTAAGTCGTATTGCTTTTGGTGTAGGTCAAGGAGAGTGGGCGGCAACTGATAGCATTCCAGCACTGGTAAAAGTGGTGTTTAACTTACACGCCACAAAAAAATAGCCATGTGAGGTGTAAGAATTATACTAATTTTTAGATTTATTTTTGAAGAGTAGTATTAATTTACGTTTAAAAATTGTTATAAAAACAAAAAAGGGCAAGAACTTTTGTTCTTGCCCTTTTGAGCTAACTTAGATATTTAGTCTGCTTTTGTATTATCTACAAAAGTAAGTCTAAACGTTAAAGTTATTATGGAAATACGCGAGTACTACCATCAGCCACTGTACCAAATGAGTCTTTAATGCCTTTTACCGTTAAGGTAGTAGCAGGACTCAATGCTTTGTCAAACGTCAATGTTACTACTCTGTTATTAGCACTAAGCGTAGCAGCTGTTACTACTGCATTAGTGGTAGGAGGAGTTGTTACTGGGGGTACTGTTGTTGTAGCAAGTGTGTAGTTAGCAATCAACTCAGCATCTGCTTTATTCATCTCTGCATTAAATACTACGCTTGCACTATTACCGCCAAAATAATTAATGCTAGCAACTGTTACTTTAGCAGCATCACCTGTACCAGTCGTTACTACATTACCTGCAACATCTGTAACGCCTGTTACTGTTAATGTTGTGCCTGCTGGAACATTAGAGGCGTAGGTCAATGTAACAGATCTAGCAGTAAAACCACCACCAGTAACACGATGGTAAATTGCGGAAACAAGAGCAGGAATCGTTGGCGCAGTTGCTGGTGCGTTTGCACCCGTTGTAGCTGCCAAAACATAATGAGTTAAGGTTTCAGCACTAGCCTCATCCATTTGCTCATCATTAAATTCAACAGTGACTGTTCTGCTACCTGTTACAATACCAACGCCAGCTACAGATGGAGTAGTATTATCTTGAGCAATGTCAGTACCTGCAACACTGGTGCTATCTGCAGACTCGATGTTATCTCTGCTTACAGGGCGAACCATGTATTTGTAGGATACTTTTAAATCAAGGTCTACAAAATTTACATTATCAGTAAAGTCTGAGTTAATTTCTGTAGCAATACGCTCAAAAGCACCATACGCACCACCTGCTAATGATGTAGCACGATACACATTGTATTCTTTAGCACCCGAAACAGGTAACCAGTCAACAATAGGGTTACCAACACTATTCAAAGTAGCACGGTTAGTTACTGCTAGCGTATTTACTACGGCAGGAGTAGGAGAACCATTAGTTGTAAAATTAACTAAGCCTTCATTTCTAGCTGCGTCAAATACGATAGGGTTTTGTTGCACATCTTGCAAAATACCAACTGCAGGGCGTAAATCAACTCGGTAATTAGAAGCAGCGGCTACTGTTGGAATAGTTACAGTTAACTCGGTAAATGTAGCATTCCAAGATAGGCTATGAGCAATATTACCTGTCTTTGCACCAAGGAAGTTTACTTGAATCAAGTTATACAAACTACCTGCTGCACTTGATGGCGTTAAACCTTTGGTTGCAGCTGTTTGTAAGATAGGCTCACTAAAGGCAAATTTAACCGTTACATTAGAACCTGGAGCAATTTCGCTGCCATTTTCTGGTGTTGCTGTTAATACTCTAGGTGCTAAAGTATCTGTTGTTGCAACAAATACGGTACGCAAATCTGGACCAGGGAACGCATCAGCTGCACGTTGAATCAACAAGGTTTTTACTTGACCATCAGCAGGTGAACGAACAGCCTCTTGACCAAGCTCTGCGCCATTGGCACTCATTGCATCAATACGGAAATTACGTAAAGATTCAATTTTATCAAAGCTAAATGCACCACTTGCATCTGTTGTAACTGTGGCAACCACATTTTCTGCAGCACCAGTACCATTTTTACCAGAAGCAGCAGCATTTGCGGAACCTAACGAAACTAATTTAACCGTATAACCTGCACCCACTGGGGCTAAGGTTGTGTTATTAGCAACCACACCTTTAATGCCAGCAGCTAATTTGCCCACTGTTACAGTGATAGGAGCAACTAAGCCCGTTACGGGTGTATCGTGGTTAGAGGAAGAAGTTCCTGCATCATTTGAACCATCATTTAATGAGGTGTAGTTTACTGCCGCTACTGCATAAGAGAAGTCTGGGTATTTAGCACCGTTTGTAGGTACTTTAACTTGACGTAAATCTACAGTAACCTGATACGCACCACCTACTGTACCTGTCACACTGTCAGTAGTAGCAGGCACATTACTAATCACAAATTGGCCTGTTTCGGATGTGGTTGCCTTGGCAATACCAATATCAACTACCGCACCCACGATTGGCTCGTTAGTGACTGTATCAATCAAACGGCCTTGAATCGTACCAGTAGGCATTAACGCATTAGGATTAGGTACACCAACAGCATTTGAAACGCCTTTGTCGTCACCACAACCTGTAAGACCTAAAGATAAACCCAATGCAACCGCAAGGGCTAACTTGTTTACGCGAAAATTCGCCACTTCTTTCTTAAACTGAGTCATCATTTTCTCCTGATGTACATCTATGTAACCATTTAACCATTTAACCATTTAACCATTTATTATTTGCCCACCAAAGACTAGCCGAAAAAGTTTTCTTTTACAATCTAGTCGAGCAAATTTTTACCGCTATAATAGCCTAACCTTGTTAATTAAGCCACTTATTCTACTGTAATTGTAATGCGACGGTCGGGAGCTAAACAGCTTGAAAGCTTAGCACCAAGACGCGCAGGACATTGCGAAAGTGTTGTCACAGGCTCCGAAGACCCACGACCTTCTGTTTTAATTGAATTAGCAGCTACTCCTTTTTTAACTAAAAATGCTTTTACAGCTTCGGCACGACGCTCGGATAACTTTTGGTTGCCCAATGCGCTACCCGTACGGTCGGCATGACCAACAACGGTAATGCTTGAGGCTTTTTTAATATCTATACCCGAAGCTAACAATGCTGAATCGATTTCTTTAGTGGCTTTAGGTGTGAGTGCCGAACTACCCTTAGAAAATAGATTGTCTGCATTTAAGTTACGCAGCGTAGTTTTAACCACAACAGGAGCAGGTTTTTTAATAACAGGCTCAGGCATAGGCTGTACAACAGGAGCTACTACCACTGGAATAGGCTCAGAAATAATTACAGGCTCTGGTGTTGGCTCAACAGGCGCACGAACAACAGGCGCAACAGGTTGCGCACCCAAATAAAATCCTGCACCTAAAGCAAGATACAGAATGGATTTATCTGTGTCAGAGTTAGACAACAAATAACGCGCATCTGTTTGTAAAAAAACATTTGGGTTAACGGCATATCTTAGACCTGCGCCTAAGCTACCTACTAATGAAGTGCCTGATTCATCGCGGTTAGGCATAATGTTAGGTATACCTGCTAGCATACCAAAGTTTGAGTCACCAACTGCCGAAAAATCATCTTTGGCTATACCTAAGCCAGCTGAAACAAAAGGCTGTAATGTTCCACGACTTAATAAATACACACCCTCAACGGTGAGTGCATCTTGTTGATACTCGCTGCTTAAATAACCAGCTTGTTTGTCGTTAGTAGAGCCGTGGCTCAAACCAACTTGTACATCAATATTGTCAGACATCTGCTTGCCAAGTTTAACGCCAACAAACGCACCTAGTGTCGTTTGATCAGGAACCATAGCCCCCACCTGAGGAACAACATACCAAGATGGGTTATTAAGTTCTGCGGCATAACTGCTCACATTTACTACACTCAAGGCAGCACATAAAGTGGCCAATATGTTCCTGTTCATTTACGATTCTTCTCCTAGTAGATATAACACATTAAGCTATTTAACAAATTTTACACAACGTTACAACATATAATTGACTAAAACTTATAAAGAAGTGACAGGCCGTATGACTGAGAACGCCAATTGACATGATTTAATACATAGGTTAATGTTGTTCCTGTTAGAAAATAAGTATTATCTTGTCCTATAGAAGTTTGCCATTTTTGGTATTGCATTAAAAATTGTAAGGTAGTGCGAGCGCTTGCTAGATAAGATATTGTGACAGCCGCATCTCTGCCTAGCCCTTTAGCATAATGCTCAAAACTCAAGGGGTGCATAAACTCATTTCGTAAATTCCAATTTGCAGCCGCAGTGTAATCTGTCTTGTGATATCTTATATTGGTTGATAATGTCAATTGCCTAGCTAATGCAATTTGCCCCGTTATGCCCAACCACATACCTTGCCATTGAGTATTGTAACTATTATTTAGGCCACTAAATGCACCGTAATAGGGTGCCTCGTCGGGAATAATCTGAAGACCCTGAGTCATGGTAAGGTTTTGTTGATGCTGTGACCAGCCGATAGAGGGCGTAATGTGTATTGTTTGTGCAACTATAAACTCTTTGCCTAAACCAATACTCCAATCATTAACCTTGCCACCTCCTTTACCTGTAGCGCGTGAAAAAGGTAAGGTTCGATTGTTACCATTGTAATCGCTATCGGTATTTTTGCCCGAATAAATTGAACCACGTTGAATATCAATAGCTAAATTAAGATGTTGAGGCAAATGTACTGTGGCGTTAGCTTGTATTTGTCTTATGTGTAATTGACTCCATTCTAACTCAGACAAAATATTAACGTTTGAACCTGCAATGCTCCAATTTAAGGAGTCTTGGCGTTCGGAAAGACCAAGTGAGACATCTATAGGCACTAATAATGAGCTTTGGGCAAATGCATTAATACTGCTGATGAGTGTTAGGCTTGATATTAATAAACAAGCTTTGGTATGATTTTTATTCATTATATTGTTAGTTTATCCTTGCTTTATAAATATTAATTGGCGTATTTAACAATAATGCTAGGTGCGGTTTTATTTTATAACCGCACCTCAACAACGCTAACTTAGTTTTTGGCGCGAGACTTAAATTCGCCTGTACGCGAGTCAATCTCGATACGTTCACCAATTTCGATAAATGCAGCAACTTGTACTTCGTAGCCATTAGGTAATTTAGCTAACTTCATAACCTTACCCGATGTATCGCCACGAGCAGAAGGTTCGGTGTAAGCCACAGTACGCACAATAATCGTTGGCAACTCTACCGAAATTGCTTTGCCGTTATAAAATACTGCTTGGCAAGTTTCTTCCATGCCATCTTCAATAAAGTGAATCGCATCACCTAAGTTTTCTTTTTCAATTTCGTACTGTTCGTAATCAGCATCAACAAAAATGTACATTGGGTCAGCAAAGTACGAAAAGGTTACATCTTTGCTTTCTAAAAATACAGGTTCAAATTTTTCGTCAGCTTTATAAACGGTTTCGGTTTGTTGGCCGTTTAATAAGTTACGCAATTTCATTTTAACAACAGCCGAGTTACGGCCAGATTTATTGTATTCGGCTTTAATAACAACAGTTGGCTCAGTGCCAATCATAAATACGTTACCAGCGCGGAGTTCTTGAGCAGTTTTCATGGGCTTATCACACAGCAAAAATTTTAATGTAGAAACTTAGGTTTTTAATAAATTAGCGTATTTGGTACACATAAAGGTTATGACTTACACATTGCACCGCAATTAGCGCGTTTTGTGAACATAAAATCGTTAAAAACGGTTGAAATGTGAGCAAAAAAGCGATAACCGTGTAAGTCCTAAGGTCGTACATAAGCCAAAAAACGATAACAGCCTAAGTTTTAGGTGGCCGCATTTTAACCTATGTACTTTAAATTGCATCATGCTTTTTTGCACAAAACGCCATAAGTTTGTGGCAAAGTGTCTCTTGTTGCCCTAAAAACTCACTAAAAAGTGTGTGTTGTGGCTTTGCTTGGCTAAATTGGGTCAATAAAGTGGCCCATAAAGCCACGTTGGTACTTTCGCTAACCCATGCTCGCTGTAGGTTTTGCCATTCAGGACTCATAAAATTAGAACTTACACCAAGCCATGCTTCGAGTTTATCAAGGTGTGCCTGTTCTTCTTGTGGGTAAATATGCCATAGCAGGGGTTTGCCTGCCCAATGCGCCCTAATCAAAGAGTCTTCACCGCGTACCATATTAATATCACACGCCCACAATAGTTGGTCATATTGCGTTGGGCTTAAAAAAGGCAATACCGCAACCGTTACTGCGCCAACAGTTAGTTTGTCGCCTGCTTTGAGTATCGTATTTGCCCATGTATTGACGTTTGCTAATACACGTCCTTGGGGAACGGCCACAAAACAGGTTTTTTGTTGTTGGCTTAGGGCAATGAGCAAGGCCGCAACGGCTTGGTTTTCGTAAGCAAATAACGAGAGACGATAATCGACGCTCAGGGCTTGAGTGCAGTTTAGGCTATGCCAAAAATTGTGTTGTGCTTGTGGATTTTGTAAAAAGTCATCGCGCTGTTGCAGAAGATTTTGTTCGCGTAATAAACCGCCACCGCGTGAATCAAAACTCGGAAAAAAGAAATATTGTGTAAGGGGTAAATTAGGATGTGCTGAGCCTAAACCATGACAGTCTAGTGTCCATGATTCTGCTGATAAATATTCTAAATTAAGCCAAACGGGTGGCGGTGTTTGTTGTGCCATTGCTTGTAAGAAGCTATCTGGCAGACGACATCCAAAGCCTTCAATAACGACATCATAAGGTTGAATAGACGCAACAAAGTCGCTTTTTGACCAATAACAAATGTCAATTTTTTGACAAACTTGTTGTGCGAGTTGTGTGTTGAGCGTGGGTTCAAGTTTGGCAAAGCTGGCTAAATCATCAACCCATAAACGTACAGTTAAGCCATATTCGGCTTGTAGTTGTTGAGCCAGTCGCCAACACACGCCAATATCGCCAAAGTTGTCGATGACGGTGCAAAAAATATCTACATTTTTAATAGGAGATATCATGGCTTATTTTTTATAAGCCTAATTGATAGCAAATGGCATTATCAATGTCTTGCATTTCGGCGTTTGTTAACGTGCCTAGTTTTCGTATCATGCGTTGGTGTGAAACGGTCGTTATTTGACTTGCAGTCGCTTTACCTTCGATGCCATTTAATATGGTTTTAGCTTCGCTTTTATAAATTTTTGCGGCTTTAGACGTTATGGGTACAACCTGTACACGCTCTAATTTCATATTAGATATATTGTTGCTCACAATAACAGCAGGTCGTATTTTTTTTATTTCTTGCCCGACAGCAGGTTCAAAATCTACTAAGTAAACATCTCCCTTTTTCATTCAATATCTCCACAAAAGTGCTGGTAGAAAGCAGCGTCTTCTTGTGATTCTGGGTCGTTGGCCATAGCTTCATAGTCGGCTTCCATACTGGCAAGTTTTTCTTTATCCATTGCCTCTGCAAGCAGTTGCTCTATGTATTGGCTACGCTTTTTGGCAGGCACAAGTTGCGTAAATTGTGCGTATATGGTGTCTTGAATACTAATGGTCATGCGAGCGTGCATTGTCATCTCCTATGGTATGATGTTTTTATCATACTTAGTGTAGCACCTTCCTCAATAACATCAAACTAAAGGCCGCTTGGGTGTTAAAGTTTGGGTGTTGTTCTAAGGCTAAACGACATTCGGGTTTGGCTTTCCATACATAAGGAGTCATGGCCAATAAGTTTTTGAGTGCTTGTTGCGGTAAGTGCAAGTCAAAACGTAATTCGTGTTGTTGTACCAGTTCAAAATGCGTAGCGAGTTCTTCCAAAAATTTATCGGGCTGATGGGCGCGAACTTCACCAAACAAGGCTTCACGCATTGTCCATAAATGAGTGTCTGCGGCACGAATCACCAGCACATAACCCTGCGTTTTAAGTACTCGTGCCATTTCGGCAACAGGAATAGGGCTAAACAGGCTACTTACGATATCCATTGAGCCATCAGTGACTGGTAAAAGTGCGCTACTGGCCACTAACCATGTTGTGTTGTGATGCTTTTTGGCGGCTAATTGCACCGCAGGTTTGGCAATGTCTAGCCCAATAATATGGGGTATAAATAGGCTAAAGGCTTGGGTGTAGTAGCCTTCGCCACAACCAATATCCAGTAAATATTGAGCATTGAGTGGGGCAAGTAATTGGCTTGCGGCCTCACACAAAGGCTGATAGTAGCCTGCTTGTAAAAAATCACGCCGCGCTTTAACCATCTCTGGGTTATCACCGGGTTCTTTAGATTTTTTTTGCTGGACTAATAACAGATTGGTGTAGCCTTCTTTGGCAACATCAAAGCTATGGCCGTTGGTGCAGCGTTGGTTTTTATTTTCGCGTGTTAAAGCGGTGCGACACAGGGGGCAGATGAGTAGGGACATGGCAAGTGCAAGTATCAATAAAAGAAGTTTTTCTATTTTATGGTAAAGTTGGGCTATTGCCTTGTTATTTTTTAGTGTGATTAAATTGACTTTATCTCAACTCCCCATTTTAGGCGTTGGCCTCAGCCTAAGTTTAGCCTCAAAGCCAGACCCTGTTGCTCTTGCAACGCATCCACAAGGTGCAAGTTTTATAGAGTATGCAGGTTTGGTTGACGTGCAAAGTGTGTTGCCCCAAGTAGAACGGATTCATAGTGCAGGCGTACCTGTGTTATATCATCCTTCGTATATTAATTTTTGTGGTTCTTTTGCCAATGACAGCGCGTGGTTACAAACAGCAGCACACCATATTAGCCGTGTTAATTCGGCATGGTTTGCTCAAGATTGTGCCTATTGTTTTTGGCAAGGTGGGCAAAGCTACTCCACCCAATTAGGCTATTTTATCCCGCCGATTTTAAATGAGTCCTCTTTGCAATTAGCTATTGAACGTGTGCAAGAAGTGCAAGCGTTTATGCCCGTTCCTGTGGCTATTGAGCCGCCACCCATGACCTTTGTTGTGGGTACGATGCCTTTATTGCACTTTTTTGGTCGTCTAGCTGAGCAAGCCGATTGTGCTATTTTGCTCGATATGGGGCATTTGGTGTCTTATGAAATGGCCAGTGGCAAACGCATTTTAAATGAGTGGCATGACTTTTGTGCTGAGCGTGTCATTGAAGTGCATATTGCAGGTGGTCGAGTGCGTCAAAGTGAAGAGGGCGCAGTGTATGTTGATGCTCATGAATGTGCTGTTGTTGAGCAAACATGGACGATGTTAACTGACTTGCTGCCCAAGCTGCCGAATTTAAAAGCGGTGTGTTATGAGTGTGAGGGCGTGAGTGATGAGCAAGAGATTTTACGTGTTTTGGCTAAATTAAAGCAGTTAGTGATGCGTCATAGCAGCAATGCAAAATTAGTGGCGACCCTCACCCCAACCCTTTCCCAAAAGGCGATGGAGGAGAAGCCATTATGAGTTTTTTTGAGCAAGAACGTGCTTTATTTGACTTATTATTTGATGCTAATTTGCGAGAAAACTTTGCTAAAAATAAGCTATCTGCGTTAAAAGACTATGATTTAACGACTCAAGAGTTAGCCGACTTTGCCGCTATTAATTGTCATGGTTTGGCCTTAGATGCTCGGGTGCGTGTGGATTTGATTTTGGCGCAATGGTGTAGAAGTTTTCCGTTAACTTTTAGTTTGCTGTCCTCTATAAGTGGTGGATTAGTATTGGTAAAACGTTTGGTGGATAGCCAAACCATGCACCAAGCCCCTAATGACAGATTAATATTTTTTGGCACACGTTTACGCCAAGCGTTAATCCAAAAGCCTTTGGTTGCTTTAGAGGAGTTGTCATTGGTTGTGGCTATTTTGGATGCCGAACTAGGCATGGTTAGCACCAGTCGATTGTTAAAGCACAGCATTTTAAGCGAGCAATATCAAACACCCGTTTTGAGCTCAGAGGATTGGCTACATAAAAAAATCACTTTGGCTGCTTATATCAGCGCAGCGATGCTACCTTTATCATATCCACAACTTAAGCAGGCTTTGTGTCCATGTTTGGGGGCAGAGTTATGGCGATATCTTAATAAAACGCCGTTGTCTGCTATAGCACGTCAAGATTTATGGAAAAAGTCAGATAATCGCTTGTTAGTTGCACAAGCAAAGGTGGCGGTAATGTCGGTGTGTGAGCCAACCATTGAGCATCAAACAATTGAATTGGCTGAGGGCTTTGCCTCGTTATTTGAGTATGTAAATGGCACGATGAGCGTACAGCAGATTTTGCAGCAACTACAACACATGGGTGCGCCTGAGCCTTTGCTACAAAGTATTAAGCAAGGCTTTAAATTGTTGTGGGATAAAGGCATGGTTGTTGGTGAGTGAATTTGGCTTCGACTCCGCTCAGCCAACGTAAAAACATTCCTTGAGCGGAGTCAAAAAGTTTGCTTAATTAAAGCCTAAACCAATCCTTTCTCCACCAAATAGTTTTTATAGGTCTCGCGCACACCTGTTTTTAATAATTTACCAGTCGCTGTATGCGGTAGTTCATCTACAAAAACCACTGCATCAGGCAATTGCCATTTGGCGACTTTATCACTCAAAAAGGCAATGACATCGTCTTGAGTCACGGTTGCACCTTCATTAGCAATGGCTAATAACAACGGACGTTCATCCCATTTAGGGTGATACACCCCAATCACACAACACTCTTTAAGCGCAGGATGACCCACTGCCGCATTTTCCAAATCAATCGAGCTAATCCATTCGCCACCTGACTTAATCACGTCTTTAGAACGGTCAACAATTTGCATGGTATTTTCGGGGTCAATCGTAGCCACATCACCTGTGTCAAACCAACCATCTACAAAGGATTTTTTATCATCATTCAAATAATAACCATCTACCACCCACGGGCCTCTAACCAATAAGCGACCAAAGGCTTTGCCATCACGGGCGAGTTCTTTGCCATTGTCATCAACAATTTTAACTTCAACACCATACACAGGGCGGCCTTGTTTGAGTTGTTTTTGATAACGTTCTTCTAAGGGCAGGGCAGCCATATGACGGTTCATGCTATTGACTGTGCCTAAAGGACTGAGTTCGGTCATGCCCCATGCGTGAATCAAAAAGGCATCGTGTTTTTGTTCAAAGGCTTTAATCATCGACAAGGGCGCAGCCGAGCCACCCACCACCACATTTTGCACCGAGTCAAGTTTGGCGTTAATTGAGTCTAAATAGTTAAGCAAGCCTAACCACACCGTTGGTACGCCTAATAATAAATTGGCTTGCTCGCCGTTAATTAATTCGTATAACGACGCGCCGTCCATACCGTGTGCAGGAAATACTAATTTTGCGCCTGTCATGGTGGCAGCGTAAGGTGTTCCCCATGCGTTAACGTGAAACATGGGTACAACGGGCAATAAAACCGTGTCTTCGGTAATGTTAAGCGCATTGTGTTGTGCGGCGGCCATTGCATGTAACACGGTAGAGCGTTGCGTGTACATCACACCTTTGGGGTGGCCTGTGGTGCCAGAGGTATAACATAAGGCGGTGTCGCTGTTTTCGTCCACTAATGGCCAAATAAACTCGCTAGGCATATCGGCAATTAATTCTTCATAACACAGCAAATTGTTTAATTTACTAGAGGAGGGCATATGTGCTTTGTCGGTTAACACCACAAACCCTTCAACGTTGCTAATGTGGCTTGCTACGGCTTCGAGCAAGGGCAAAAAGGTTAAATCAACAAAAATAAAGCGGTCAGCAGCATGATTGATAATATAAATAATTTGTTCGGGAAATAAGCGCGGGTTAATGGTGTGGGTAATTGCACCAATACCACTAATGCCAAAATAAAGTTCGTAATGACGGTGGGTATTCCAAGCTAAAGTACCAATACGCTCGCCTTGTTGTACACCTAATTTTTGGGTTAAGGCATTGGCTAATTGTTTGGCGCGTTTAGCGGCTTGGCCATAGGTGTATTTGAATATGCCGCCTTCGACTTGTCGGCTCACAATTTGGGCGTTGGGGTGGCTAACAATGGCGTGTTCGAGGAGTGACGAAATTAATAAGGGTTGCTGCATCATGCTCATTATGGTTTTCTCGTGTTGATAGAATTTAAAACCCGACTATACAACTGTATGAAAACTTGAGCGAGTGGGAGAGTGTTTTTTGTTGTGAGTGAGTGCAGCTTTGCTAGCTAAAATATGTTGCAATCATATTGTTGAATAATGGCATCGTTAGACATAAATATACAACGATGATGTTTGGCTTGAGTAATTAACATTCTATCGAATGGGTCACGATGAATAAAAGGTAAGTCCTTTAGGCCTAAAGCATCTTGCGGTGTATAGTCTAAATAGTCAAAGCCCATTTGTTGAATCAGGTCTAGTAAATTTACATCTATGCTAAGTTTGCCAATCGAACATTTAATCATAAGCTCTGCAATGCTAATACTGCTTACAAAAATTTGATTAGCAGGGTTTTGCAGTGCATCTATTTGTTTGGTTGTGAGCTTTTGTGGCGCATCTAATGCCCACAACACAATATGTGTGTCTAATAATATACGCATTTTTTATATTTAAGGCTCAAGTTTAGAGTCGTAAAATGCCTCTATATCTTCTTGGTCGGTTGCAAAAATATCATCGTGATAATGAATTAACCCTTTAGCAATACCTAATTGGCGTTTAGTTGTTTGTTGATGGGGAATTAAGTCAACCAATGGCAAGTTGTTTTTTGCAATGGTGATTGTCTCGCCATTGTAAGCACGCTCGATAATATGTGATAGATGGGCTTTGGCTTCGGCAATGTTGATAATCATGACGGCAACCTCTTGTGTTGGTTGTATTTTAGTCGGAGTTGGTCATGTTGGTCAACTTGTGTTTTGTGCTAATGAATAGTGTTATAACACATTGACGTAATTGCTAAAGATGAGTAGATTCGAGCAGTATCTTAGATTGGGTTATTGATAATACGATTATTATCGTACTTGGTAGATTTTAAGGGACGAGTCTATGTTAGAAGTTAGAAAAAATACATTCTCCAGAAATTATGAAAATACGTTTTTTAGAGATTTTGCGTAAGCGTCCAGCGGCCTCACCCCTTTTTCACTATTGACCGCAATGGCAACAA
>ERZ724506.130-NODE-130-length-29271-cov-8.893791_pt1 | contig 29271 bp, 18 predicted proteins | sample MGYA00376039_ERZ724506 | MGnify/ENA primary metagenome ERZ724506 (study PRJEB28724, sample SAMN07190887) | wastewater metagenome | isolation source: effluent of sewage treatment plant in Hong Hong | place: USA: Christiansburg, Virginia | collected 2016-03-01 ... | reverse complement strand
ATAACAGTGTATTTTGATGGAGTTAAAATTTCTTAAATTTAAGAATTTTTAAACACACTAAATAATAACATTAAATATATAAGCATTATAATTTTTTATCTTTTTTTATATAGGCATGATTTCAACGTGTCTGACCAATCAATATTGTTATCATTTGTATTTATATTTTTCTATAAAACAAACATGTTAAAGTATCCATTTATGTCTTTTTCTTGCTTAATATAAAAACCTAAAGCCTTTAAGTTACTTTTAAATTTATCTTTATCTACAAATCTTGATTATACTTCTATGATTATACAAAAACCTTTTAGACTAAGTACTCTTTAAGCCTCAGCTAAAAACTAACCAAAATTAGTGCCCATCAAAGACAAAGAAAAAATACATAAATCAACAGTTTCATTTTCTATCTATAAATTGGAAATATCTTTTACTTCAACAAAATCTTTTGATTTTGCAAGATCAAAAGATCTTATATGCTTGAATAAAATAAAATTGTTGTTTTTATCCATGAAATGGCTTTAGATTTTTGCATCTCCACAACCAAGATCAAGAGCTACTCTTGTTATTTTACTTTTGGTGAAATAATTGTCTATTATCTTCTATGTATTTAATTATTATGCTGCATGGATCAATTGGCCATTTTTTTACTTAGAACTAATACCCCTAATGATACTTATTATTTTACGCTTTTAAAATCTCCATGATTTTATTAGAAGTAATTTAAGGCTTTCTAAGAATCATTATCATACATAAGTTAGTTTAGATATCGAAATTTAGATTCTAATAATTCATTCGACTACTATTTTATATTGGCTGTATAATTATTCTTTTTTTTTATGATTTTTTTGGCATGCTTATTTTGAAATAACTTTTACATTTATAAATAGCTTTATAACTTATTTAAATAAAGAGGCGTTTTCTTTTTGAATTTATTATTGTTTTTTCATAAAGATTTCTACCATGATTTCTGAAGTAATATGCGCAAGCAAGATTAAAATGCTTCGCCAAAATGAAAAATATTTATTGAATATAAATAGTAAGAAAATGCTCTGTTATTAGCAGTTAAGTTTTTTCAAAAAAATATTGCTAAAAATTTCAAATAATAAAAATTATGAAAAAAAATCCTAAATATTTTTTATTTTTTGTCTTTAAAACTTTTGTATGATAAAAGCTCATATTGTATTTAATAAAAAGTATGTTATTATAATATAGATATAGTTTTCTTCAAAGGTAAATTATTATTTTATATTTGCTACTTAAAAGCTTTCTATTTAGTCATACATAACAAATCATCCTATTTAAATTGAGCCAATAAAAATACTTGCTTAGAAAATAATCTCAAATATATAGCTCATTTTCATTCTGTTTTTTTTAGATAACTAATAGCTATAATATGTCTATAATGAAGTGTGTATTACTGTGAATATAAATGAATTTTTATAAAGTTCATTTTGCGTTATTTTCTCTTAAAATAAAAACCGCTAATAACTAAAAAAATAGATTAAATAAGCACAGAAGCTAAATTATAATCTGTCCAACATTTTCATTAATAAAATATAAATTATTAAAATACAGTTACATTTAATTATAATGAATCAAAATATTTTAATGGTCATATTTATTTTGCTTAATATTTATTAGCAAGATGAAGTCTTAGAGAAATAGCCCACAAAGCTTCAAGCAAATGATAAAGACAAGATGATGGATTGGCTTTTGGAACTATATAACAAGACTAAAGAAAATTCATAAAAATAACTAGAAATAAAACCAGATATTAATCTAGCTGATAAAGAATAGAAAAATCAAATTTAATAAATTTAAAATGTTGTCAGAGCTAGATAAAATGAGTAAAATAATAATAATAAAAATTTAGTTAAAGCAAAGCCAAAACAACCTTAAGCATTAACTTAATAGTAACAATAAAAAATACCTGAAAAAGTTTAGACGACTTAAAAAAAGCGTGACAATACAAATAAAAAATTAAAGCAAAAATAAAAAAACAAATCTAATAATAAATCTAATAAAAAATCTAATAATAAATCTAATAATAAATCTAATAAAAAATCTAATAATAAATCTAATAAAAAATCTAATAAAAAATCTAATAATAAATCTGATAATAAATCTGATAATAAATCTAATAATAAATCTGATAACTAATTAGATTAAATATAAGATTAAATAAAAGATTAAAAACAAAATTTTGATAATGAAAGCAACTCTGATGATGTAATATAAACAATGAATGAAATTAAAGCAAATACTATTAATTAAAAAAATAAATCCTAATATGTTAAAGAATAAAAAAATAAAAAATTTGTTAAACCTTAATAGAACTATTCGGTTACAAATATATAATAAAAAGGCATAAAATAGACTAAGGCCTTCAAAGAATATGAACAGGCTTAGAAGGATATAAAGTTTTAATTTCAGAGAGCAGGGGCTTGGGAATACGACAACAATATCTTAGTATTAAATATTAACATTCATTCAGTAAAGGAATATGAATTGTAAAAATCATTGAATAAAGAGAAAAAAAGAGAACTTGACGAAATGAGAAAAAAACACTCCCTAAAAATGGAAAACTCGTTAAAAGCTTAATTCAACGATGTTGTTAGATGACTTAACGACGAGCATAATCAAATGAGATAGGAATATATAATAAAATATAATTAAAAAACAAAGGATTTAAATAAGCACATCTTTGAGCAAATTCAAAACAACCCCAAAGAAAACATATCTAGAAAAATTAAACAGCTTTTTGATTTGTAATAATTATAGCATGTTATAATATTTATAATGAATAGCCTAAAAGATCAGCCTAAGGAAGAGATTCTAAAGCTTATTGATACTCAATAAGAAAACATAAGAAAAGAAGTAGCTAAAGCGCCCTTTATATCTGACATAAGTCCTATATAAGAAATAGAAGAGCATTATAATAACTAAACTGAAATAATGGACCAGATTTAAGAGCTTTATAATACATACTAAAAAATAATGATTAGAAAAGCATGAAAAGACGGCAGCTGTTTCTATAGATGTTTTATATACAGATTCTTGGAACTCCATCAACATGATGATACTTATCTTATAAGAATGAACTTCTAAGAACATGTTCAAAATGCTATATAAAAAATGGAGAAATCAAATTATGAAAAGTTTGTCTATGAGGAACCTCTATAAATCTTCTTAAACTTAGTTGAATAGTGCTGAGACAAACAGACTCATATTTTGTCATTGCTTGAACATGATGAAAATTATGATCAAGTTCTGTTCCTTTTTAGACTATTAGTGTCAGCAGAGATTCAATAAAACGAAATGGATTTTGGCTTTTACTTTGAGACAAAAGAAACAAAGATAGATTTTTGCTGAAATGAGATAGAGAAAATGGACGCCGAAGCAGATCATTTATAAATAATGGCTCTTAATAAAGTACTAAATGTCCCTATAAAAATTTATCAACTAGAACGAAAGTAAAAGAATGTAAATGTTATCAGTATGCCTGAGCAATATAATGCAATTTAAAAGGACTACATTGAGTTGCTTTACCAGCCTGGACATTACAATCTTATATATTAGTAATCTAAATGAAGTTTTATTAATTTTGCATTCTTTTAACAATGTCACCAAAATTATCATCATTTTTAATTTGATCTTTTTGAGTTTCTTTTTTTTATTTTGGCTGATAAATCTCCTTTTCTTTTTCATCTTTATCTTTAATTTTTTAGTGAGTCTTTTCTTCTTTTGTAATATCTTTTTATCTCTTCTCAGAATATTATTTTTGATCTTTTGTAAGGAAGTATTTACCACTATCCATTTCAAGATCTTCTTTTCAAGGTTGATTTGAATTTGGAAAAGGACTGTACTCTTTTTTATCTTTTTTTATTTTCTTCTATTTGAATCCATTTTAATTTCCTTTAGGTATCTAAGGCAAGTATTTATCCCAGTTTTCATTTTTCATCTCAGGGTTCTTCTCAAGCTCTTTCATAATCATAAGTTATTTAATATGATATACAGGATGTACTTTATTCATGCAGCTTTCAATAATTCTTCTAACCTATTTGATCTTTCTAAAGTGACCTACAACAGATACAGTATGTCCCTGTACCATGATATAGCAGTCGGTTAATATTTCCAAGGCTTTAATTGTCTGACCATCTGGTCCAATAAGTCTTTGTCTTCTTTTGATAAATTTTTCTTTATTAGGAACAAGATTTTTTATCTTAATAAGATCACAGTAAATATTCTCATCTAAAAGCTTAAGACAGACTTCATAAGGGACTGATCTTGATAGAAGTTTTATAGCGTCTCAAGCCTTTATAATAACATAAGGATCCCAGGTCTTTTTAGTGGTCCTAACACTCATTGAGCCCTCAATAAGATCAAGATCAGCTTTGATACCAAAGGCAGAAAGAGATTTCTAAACCAAAGGAAAAACCTCTCTTATATATTTCTCTCTGTATTTTGGAAACAAAGTGGCAAATGAACTTTCCTCAGTAAAAGGTCCAGAAATTGTCTCAGCTGATATTGCCGGCATTTTCCATTTGTCTTCATCTGGAATGTTTGGCTCTTAATGATTCTCTTTATTTCTTTTAACCATTTATATTTTTATAAATGGAGTAGCTAAAAGTAAAGGAATAAGAAAGTCTTTAAATACTGTAGAAGTTCAAAGAGAAGATACAGTTAATGGAGACCAAAGATAAACCTATAGCAATTTATCTGTATAGACAAATGGAGTCCAATTTAATAGCATAGGAAAAGCTTTAAGAATTTATAAGTGAAAAACAAAAAATACTCAATGATGCCATTGCCCAACAAACTGAAATAATTGATAAGATAGTGCTTGGAGAAAACGAGCCTCAAGATAAGGATCTTATTCAATGGAGAAATGAAAATGAAAAAGGATTTGAGATAGAGTAGTTTGAGAAATATGAACCCATATAAGACTACTGGTACTTGTATTTAAAAAATCATGATTACTATGTATGGCAAAATGATTTTCAAATACTTAAAAATCTCAACAATATTTCCATAGGGACTTATATCTCTGATGATTTACAGTATGAAAAAGTGACTGTGTATTTTACTTTTGATCAAAATGAGTTTTTTTCAAACAAGGAACTTAAAGTGAGCCTTTCTTATACAGGAAAATATGTTGACAAGTCTCAAGGAACTGTTATCAATTGGACCAAAAATCCAACAGTGAGATTTGTTAAGAAAAGACAAAAGAATAAAAAAACTGGAGAGACAAGAATTATCAATTAGAAAATTCAAGAAAGAAGTTTTTTTGAAATTTTTGAAGATCTGGAAGATGAGGCTGAATTTCCTGAAGGAGAAAGCGAAAAATAAGAATAGCCTGAAGAGGAAAAAATGAATTTATTTTTATTAGACGATATGGTATAGGATATAAAAAGAAGTTTGAGCCATTCTTTGGAAGGATATTTGAATGTTTTTATAGAGGACTATGTGTAGTCTTAAACAGCTTCCGGAATTACAGAGTCTGATTGAGAGAGCCATGATTCTGATTAGTCTGATGCTGAAGAGAAGCCGAAAAAAACTGCCTAAACTCCAGATGGACAAAATCAATGTGCAGTTAACTAAGAATAATTTTATATTTATTTATATTAAGTTTATAATGTATAGTTTTAATGAGTATAAGGAGCTCAATAAAGAGAGGATTTTGTTAGATAAAATTAAACAAAATTTTGAAAATGATCAAGATATTTAAGAGTAGATAAGAATTATAAATAAATAATAGGATGCTTAGAAATAACTAAAATAATAAGTATAAGATCATTAGAATTTTCATATTAACTGTTTTTAGAAAAAAAGATTGCTCATGACAGAAGCAACTGTATAGTGCAAGCTATCTGTATAGGAGATTCTTTAATAGAAATAAAGTATAATAGATCTAGGCTTTGGGTTTATGCATGAGAATGAATAAGCATAAGAGCTTTTAACAAAAAGATAATTTTCTTGGCAGACTCTTAAATAATAAATAGATTCTATATAAGTCTATATATTAAATGATAAGGCCGAATAATTTCTTCAAGGAGTCTCATATATTTATCTAAATGACAATCATATCAGAATTATAATTAATGATCAAAATGTTTAACAAGATCAGTTTTATATATAAATAAAGTTTAAAGCATAACTGGATTTAATAGAAATTAGTGATCATTTATAGAGTATAATAAATTGTGACAAAATAATAACTATTGAGTAGTTTTATTAGCATATTTATAAAGTGATCTAAGATCACATTACAAATGAAGGTCTAATAGTTAACAAATTTATAAACAGTTTGGTTTTAGAGTCTATAAACTAATAATTTATATCTTTATTTGAATTTAATCAAATGATTGAGAAATAAACCAAGGAATTATTTACTACTATTTAATTATCTAACAATTAATAGCCAAAAGAAGATGTAAAATTTCCATTTGAGTTTTTAATTTATATGGCTTAAGTTAATAACAATTAATAGTTCTAATAAAATGACAATATCTCCAGCATAAAAGAAATAATATAAATTTAATAAAAAGACACATATAAAAAACTCAAACAAATTTCTAAACAGCACTAAATTTTTTACTAACTAATTACAAATCCAAATGAATGTTTATAATAACTAATTCAAAGAAGATTATAACAAATAAATCTACTTTATAATCAAGATAATAGTTTATACTAAAAGCCAGCAATTTTAAATGAGAAAGAGCTACTTGAAACTTTAGCATAGCTCTATCCAAATATTCTCTGATAGGAAATAGAATGAGTAGTTGAGGCATAAACAACATCAAAGACACCTCATTAATAAAATCTTAAATATTTATTTATAAATGAGTGAGATAAAACTAAGATCAACATTAGAAACTATTCCGAACAATTAAAATATATTAGAAAGACTTAACATTCCATTATGCATTGTCTCATAGCCATTGTTTGAAAACGAAGCTTCTTTTTAGATGGATCATTTTGATGTCGTTTGTAAATGTGGATCCTTTTTATCAAGTCTAGATACTTTATAACTAGATAAAAAACTTTTCTGATGCGAGGTTTGCGGTCAATAGAATCTTTTAAATGACAACTAAATTGAATATGTTTATTAGATATAAAATAGTGAGTAGAAAGTTGATCTTTCAGATTATGAGATCACTTACAGCTAAGACACTAAATCCAATAAACAGACCTTAATTTTCGCAATTGACACAAGTCTTGAGCAGGATAATTTTGGAGCTCTTATTAAGCAGCTTTATTACATATTAGACTTTGTAGATTTTTAATACACATAAATAAGTGTAATTTGCTTCAATAAAAATGTTGAGTATTATTGAGTCCTTGGCAGTTAATTTATTTAAAGTATTGTTATTGGTCTAGATCAAAGTCCAACCTAAAAATCACAACTTTTCAACTTAATAAAAAATAATCAAGAAGAATTTATCATAAAGAATAAAGAAACATTTTTAGACATTATAGAGTCTATTGAGTGCAATATAAATAAAGAGTAATTAAAGTTTAGGCCTTAAAGAGCCACAGGTTTCGCTCTATAAACAATAACACAGATTATTTAGACAATTTAACTTGAGCATAGCTAATTATTTATCTTCATTGGTGGCTCTTGTACAGCTGGTCCAGGAAAGATAGCCCATTTAGAAATAAAAGAATATTTAAGAAAATAAATTGATCTTGAGGAAAATGAAGAGATTAGAATAATGTCTAATGAAGCCACAAAATTCTACTAAGATTTAGCTGTAGTATTTTAAAGTCTAAATTGCAATATAAATATCTTAGCTTATTCTTTGGAGTAATTTGGCTTGTTTGAGATGAAAGATTTAGTCCTTAAACAAACAGGCTTATTAATTTTAAATGAGGAGTTTAAATAGCTTCATTTTTAATTGGTAATGAATAAAATATTCTCTTAGCAATAAAGTAATTTTAATTCTAGCTGTATGTCAAAAGTTCTTTCAAATCCTTTATTAAAAATCTGTGGTGCCATTGGAGCACTATGATCTTTAAATTGAAACTAGAGTCTTTAGGGTAGTAATTAAATAGGAGAGTCTAATACAAATGAGTGGTACATTGGTGGAATAAACAATGATTCTTCTTTTACTTATTTTTTTGAGATAAATAATCAGGTCAATATAACAAATGTTTAAATGGCAATTTAAATATAAACCATGTATAGAAATCATCAAGGTTAGTTATGCTGAAAAGTTTAAACAAAATGACTCAATGTATCGAACAATAAGAACATCATGTCATTTATGAACTATATTGACTAGTATGCTCTGATAACTGTCTATTCTAAAATAGCTGCATTAAGATCCATGTCTTAAGAGGCTGTATCTGTAAGAAGTTACTTAGATAATAAATTAATATAGATTTTAAAAACTTTCCAAAGCTTAGGAGAGATTCCAGCATGCTTATAATACTTGCCTTAATATTTTTATCATTTAAGAAAATCCTAATTTGTTTCTAAAAGCAATCTTTCTTTAGATGAAACGGTATATTTTTGAGCTCATTTGCTAAGAGAGACACTTGATCACAGCTTAATAATGGTTTAACCATAGATTCTTTAGTACAACATAAATGAGGAGCCTTAATTAGTGCAGGCAAATCTTGACTGCTTGAAAAATGACACAATTTTATTGGTTGATACTTTCTTTTCTTTACTCATATGGAAAGGCAAGACAATTAAAGAGTGGGAAAAAGCTGGCTATCATTTACAAGAAGAATACTAGCATTTACACTAAGCCTTATTATTACCTGTGGAAGACAGAGACTAAATTTAATAAGAGAGATTATTTTAAGCTGAGATTTTAGAGGCAACCGAAGGCTCTCCATTTGAAAGAGTTTTAAAATCCAAACTTAATCCTGAAAGATCAAAAAATCAAATTTTAAATACTGGTTTATAAGAAGAGAATTATTTTACTGAAGATGTTACTCTAAGTGTTTTTATGGAAAAACTACTATCATTTTTGAAGGAAAACACAAAAGCCTAATAACTATATAAATGACATTTTTATTTTAATATTATTCAAGCTCCATTTGATTTGATTTCTTTTCTCTTTTTTCTTATTTTTTGATCTTCTTTTATATTTTTTTTTCTTGTTTGGCATTCTCTCTTTTTATTTTTCTTTCTGGAACAAAGTCAGTCTTTTGAATATTGACTCTATATGTTCCTTATAATCTTCATAAGTTGATTTTTTTGCATCTTTTTTCTTTAATGACATTTTTTCTCTTGCAATTTAACTATTGTTTAAGTACCATTTATATATAATTTTAATAAGATTTATAATGGATGATTTGAGAACTAATAAACCACTCTATGTTGATAAGCTTAAAACAAAGTACTATAAAAACAACTAAGGTATAGCTTAAGAAAATGTCTTTGAAAAAGTGATATCTTTGTATTTGGAAAACTTCTAAGATGAGTCAGTAGATTGTTATAGATTTTTATAGAGAATTTCTCAGCCTAAATCCTATCAAGAGTTTGTGTAGATTTTTGAGATAACATCAAGCTCAATTTATGCAGCAATAATTATTGGTGTTTCAATTGACGATATAATAGAAGGGCTTTTGTATTACAATAAAGATAACTAGCTTAGCAATGAGATTGTTGAATTTTTGAGAAAAACTGGTCATTAATTTGGCAAGTGCTTATTAATACTATAAAACTAGACATATTTTTTAGAGTCGGAAGATAAAAAAGTCTTATAATATTATGAGAGTCTGTAGTCTTTATAGGGTTGTTTTAATGGTAGTATTTATCAAATTATTTAATCTTACTAGGATCAGTAATAAAATACAAGTCAGCTAAGCACTGCATTATCTTAATAGCAAAAATACTTGACTCCAAAGGATATATTAGACATCTTTTACATGGACGTAGACGAGGCTAAAGTTATAAAGAAAGTATATAGACTATAAATATTCTCTGAGAAACTAACATAGGTTTTAATTAGCAGAGATAACCAGCTAAATAAATACAAGTACATGATGAGTCAATAATATGAATATGAATCAGATCTCTCTCCAAGTCTTGAAATTGCTTTAAAACAATTTGTAAAAGTAAGACCTTATTAAGAGAGCTGTATTGAGAGAATTTTTGTAGAAAAAAGAGCAAAATCTGGAATAGTTGTTTTGCCATGTGGGGCAGGAAAAACTCTTGTTGGAATTCTTTGCATTTGTCAAGTTCAAAAGTGAACACTTATATTATGTATAAACAATCTTAATGTAAAGCAGTGGCAAAAATAGATACTTAATTTCACAAACATTTCAGAAAAAAGAATAATAATTTTTACTTCTGAGACTACAAAAATGGCTGAGGAAATCGACCTTGAATAGCCATGCATATTAATCACAACATACTCCTTGCTCTCAAGAAGAGATGAATTAAAAAGTTAGATGTCTTTAAAGTTCATGGAGAAGATTAAATAATAATAATGGAGCCTATTGCTTCTAGATGAGGTTCAAGTTGCTCCAGCTGAGGTATTTAAAGAAGCTTTTTTAATTAAGACCTAATCACATTGCAAAATTGGTCTCACAGCAACCCTTATAAGAGAGGACACAAAAATAGAAGACTTATAGTTTTTTATAGGTCCTAAATTATTCGAAGAAAGCTGGATAAATCTAACAAATTAAGGATATTTAGCCAAGGTTCAATGTATCGATATTTTATGTGAAATGTCTTAGGAATATCTCAAAGCTTATCAGCAGTCTGATGGCATATCAAAGACTAGCAAAATAATGTTATATACAGCAAATCCTAATAAGTTTTATATTCTTAAATACTTGCTTGATATTCATCAGAAGAAAAAAGATAAAATATTGGTTTTTATTGACACTGTTGAAATTCTTATTGATTATGCCAAGTGACTTGAATGTCCTTATATCTCAGGAGAAGTAAGTGAGTATGAATGAGAGCAGATAATTAATCTATTCAAACACACTGATGATTGGAACTGTTTATTTATCTCTTGAGTAGGCGACGTAGGCATAGATCTTCCTGATGCTAATGTAGCCATAGAAATAAGCTCATTATTTGGTTCATGAAGACAAAAGACCTAAAGACTAGGCAGAATTATAAGACCAAAGACTCAAACAGAAGGAGAATTTCACGCATTTTTTTATTCTTTAATTTCTCTGGAAACAGAAGACACTTTCTATAGCTCAAAAAGACAAAAATATCTTGCTAAATAAGGCTATGAATTTAAGTCTATTTATTAAAAACAAATCAATATAGAACCATTTAAGACAGAAGACACAGAGACTTATTTTAGGAATTTATTAAATTAAATCCAAGGAAAAAATATATTAAATAATACTTAATAAAAATCATCAGAAAACAATTCAAATTTATGATGACAAAATATTCAAATTTAAGACACTGAAAAGGAGCCAGAAATCTTCATGGATTTTGAATAAATAAAAATTAAAAAATGAATACAATATATTAAATTAGTCAAATAGACCACCCATATCAACATCCTCTTCTTCCTCTACAGTCTTTTCTTTCTCAACCTTGGTCTCTTTCTTCTCAGCTTGAGCTACAGAACTTCCAGCAACAGCTACGGCAGCGGCGCATGATGAAACTTAGAAGAAACTTTCAATGTTTTGTCCTTTAAGAGCATCAACATAAATGTCAGCCCAGAAAGACTCCACTTTTACACCAACAGCTTTGAGAACCTTGTTGATGTTTTCAGCACTGATTTCAAGCTTGCAGTCGTGAAGAACCAAAATAGCCAAATTGATAGCAGTTTATGATCTTTCTAACTCAGACATTTCTGTGAAGGGAGTGCAGCTCATTGTTTATAAAAATATTTTAATTTATATAAATTATTCTTAGTTTTTTTGAGTTTTTTCTTTTATGAAATTTTGAAACTTTTTCTTAGAAATTTTTGCTTTTTGAAATTTATCAAAATTTTAACTGCCTAAAAATCTTACTTTTATTTTTCTTTTTATTTGATCGATTTTTGACATTTGTTTTAGAATTGTTTCTTCGTTTTCAAGAGTTTTTTATTAGAGTTTTATGTTTAGATTATGCTCAAGATTTTTGACTAGTTCTGTTTCATATTGAGTGACGAAAGAGATTGTTTCTCCTGTTCTTTATCCTCATGCAGCTCAGCCAGCTCTGTGAATAAAGTCATTTTTTGATAAAGGAAGATTATACATGATAACAAGATCAACTCCTTAGAGATCAAGCCCTCTAGAAGCAAGATCAGTTGTTAATAAAACATTTGCTCTTTTTTCTTTGAAATTTTCAAGATTTTTAGTTCATTTTGTCTGAGATAGAAGGGAGTGAATTTATGTTGATTTTATGCCAATTTTCTTGAGAGTCTTATGCATTAAATAGGCTCTTTTGCAGCTCTTGAAAAATACTATAATTTAGTTGTGATTTGAGTCTTGGATTTTTTCCAACTCTTTTTATAAGACATAGAAGAAATAATAGTCTTTATATAAAGAGGGAATAAAAACAAAATAATGAGTAAGATTCCCAACAACGTTCAATGCTTGATTATGATTGACAGTCTTAATAGTATTTTTCTATATGCTAAAGTCTTTACAAACTTAGTCCAGATCATCCTCATTATCTCTAAAAGTAGATGTTGTTAAAATGAACTACTTAGGCTTGATAAGGTCCTTCAATGCATTTTATATAAAATACAATAAGGAAGGGTCTTGAAGCTTGTCAAACTCATCCAGAGCCAAAATCTGCAAATTTCTAATGTATTTTCTCAGAGTCTGATTTTATTAAATTAAATCAAAGACTTTTCCAGGAGTAGCGATAATGACATGAGGAATTTGCTCGAGTTACTTTATTTATGTTATAAAGTCCTATCCTCCTGTAAGAACAACTACTCTAAGATTAATGTCAAATCCATAGAACATAAATTGGTCTTTAAGATTGAGAGCGAGTTCTCGGCTTGGAACTAGCACTAGAGAATGTACCCCAAATGGATCTTTGGAAATTTTGTCTAGGATTGGAAGAATAAAAATCAAACTCTTTCCTTGTCCTGTTAAGGCATTGGCTTGTTAATTTACCTAATACATTGTTGCCTTTCAAGACTATTGGTAAAGCATCTTATTGTATGCTGGTAAGATTGACTATGTTTACAAGTCTCATTTTGTGTTTCAAAAAATCTGCTATGGGAAGATCCTAAGCTCACATTATAAACAATCAAAATTTTAATAAATTAATTAAGCCTTGAGATTTATACATATCTCATTTTCTGTTAAAAACTAGGCATTTTGTTAAGGATTTTTTACCTTTATAATTTTTGGTTAATCTGGGCTGAATCTAAGCCAGTTATCCTCACTGTCATTTTGTTCTTGAATAAACCAGCTTGAAGATACAGAGTCAAATTTCCAGTTTCTTTTAGCTAGCTCTTTCATTGCTTATAGCTTAATCTAAACAGAATCTCCATTGTAGAATGAATACAGCAAAGTCTCAAGAGTAAGCTTCGAAAAATCAATCATTTAAATAGGCTTGTATTTTGGCATGCAATCTGGTGGATTTTTGTTCATTATCAAACCCTTAATATCAAAAGGAGATCTAAATAGTGTTATCATTCTTATTATTTTACCTGCTATCTTCATTAAGCTTTATTGACAAAATCTTGTTTTGAACTCCTTGATTAAGAATTTTCTATTCAGAATTTTCCTACTTAAGAGTATTTAATAATCATTTGAAGCCAAATTATTGGCTGAATTAAGAGGCTGTTAATTTCTCAATAGACTCAATTCTGTTAAACAAATCCATTATAAATAAATATAAATTAGTCAGCTTCGTCTTCAAAATTACTCTTAATAAATCTTAGATTATCCATGCTTTTTTAGCCAAGTTTTTTGATCATGTCAAGGAGTATGGTTTTTTCAGCTGTGACTTATGAAATTATTTATTATTAGTCTTCAATTTATAATTAAAGCTTTTTAATTTCCTCGTTTTTAAATTAAACAGACTCTTGGGTTTGAGCGTCTCAAATTTGTTTTTAAGAGTTTTTTATAAGCTGAATATCCTTCTGTATATTTTCCACAGCATTACTAAGATAGTCGACTTTTTAAGCAATTATTTCTAAAGGAGAAGAATTGCTGTGTGTTGTTTACTAGTAGTGATATTAGGAGGGGTTTTTATGAGACTTTTTATCAAAAGATTCGTAGCTTTCATCTTGAAAGGAACTATTGGGATAATTCTTGGCCTGTCATAGATATTGATTAGAGCTGGAAGAAAGTGCTGGTATTTCTGGAGGAGGTCTTTCTGTTATAGTGTCATTAAGGTTCTTCATTTAAATTTTATTATAAAAAAAGCTTGATAAAAAATTACAGTTAATTTTGGTTTTGGAGGCAAAATGTTTCCTTTATCTCATCTTACTAATCCGTAGAGAATATTTTTTAATCCTGATTAAATACAGAAAGATTTTATAAGAGTTTTAAAAATGGTTTTTATTCTTATTTTTCTATTTCAATAAGATTAAGAATATGCTCTTGAATTTCTAATTATATTTCTAGCATTTTGTTTTTAAGTTTATTTTTCTTTATTTCGTTTTTCTAACTAATAATTTCCTCTTTGCTATTCAAAGGAATGTTTTCTTATGAGGAATTGTTGCATAGATTTTTTAGCTTGAGTTCAATATTGATTAAAAGTTGTTTATTTTGTTTTTTATTAGCAGTTGTTTCTAAATAGCTTTTATTTGATTGAGATAGTTTTTGTAGATTATTTATAAATTTATCTATAAGCTCTTAGAGTTATTATATAAGCGGTTATTAGTCTGTAATTATTTGTAAAATACTTTATGAGTCTTTGCTAGCATTAAACTAAGCTTATTTAATATTTTGTTATTTATTGCTGTTGATAAAGAGTATTATTTCCTCTATGTTTTTTATTAAATTTTAAGCATGAATTTTAATGTCTTTTTGTTTTACTTTCTATTTGAAAAAATGTTAATTTATTTAAATTTATTCTGAAAAATATTTAATATTTTATATAGTATCTTTGAGCTATCTTTTTATTTTAGATAATTTTGTTGGTGTTTGATATTTTAAATAATTTTAGTCAATGAAGTTTAATGCTTTTTTTAGAGCTTTTTTAAGTGGTTAAAAAAGACTCTCAATGTGCTCTTTATAAATAGTATGTAATTCGACAAGGTCTTAGAGAGTCTCTTTATAATCTTTTTTTTGTTGTTTATAAAATGAGCCGATTTCCTGAATCTCAATTAGTTATTCTGTTAGTTGTTCTTTTTTTTGTTCAATATTTTCCGAAATTTAATTAAAATTTATAGAAAGTAAAAATGAAGGATTTAGCTAATAATTAAGCTCTTAATATTGTTATTAAAGTTTTTCATATTCTTATAGCTTTTTTTAAACTTGATTTCTTATTTCTTATTATTAAATTCTTTAATTGTTTTCTAATAGAATATTCTTATTTCTTAACTAAATAGACTACAATGTTGATAGTTCTGTATTCTATGTGCTTAGCTTATTTATAGAGCTTGTAGAATTGCTTGTAAAGAAATCCTTATTATTATGATTGTTGTCTACAGAGCTTAAAAAAGGATCGATTTTATTTTTCTATTCTAATTACTATTTTCTATCTTTTACACTGTTGGTATTTTTAAGAATCTTTGACATTGAATATTCTTTATTTTTTTGAGCCAGGCTTTAGTTAAGCTTGACTGAAGAGCCAATATGAAAAACTTAGCTAGCATTAAGAGGTTTTCAAGCTGGTGATTATATCTTTGACTTGTTAATGAAACTAAGTACTTTAGAAGGACTTTGAATTTATAGATTTTTTTATGGGCTACAGAATAAAGATATATTTTTAGTCGTTTGGTTATTAAGAACAAAATTCTGTATTTTTTAATAGTTTTTATTGAACAGATTTTTGGCTGTTTTTTCCTATAGAATATTCGAGCTTTGCTTAGCATGTTTATATTTCGAGCCGCTCATAGGTTTATTTTTAAATGTATCAAAGGGGAACTTTATTCCAGAGCTTAAGCTTTATTTAGGACTCATGGCTCAACATAAGTTCATTAAATTCTTCTTATCTGAACGCTATGAGTTTAGAAAGTTTTAAAACATTATAAAATGAATAAATTTTTAAGAATTTAAAATTTCAAAAAAATATTTATGAATTAATGAATATATTAATAAATAAAATAAGACAGAATTTAAACTTGAAAATACTGTAAGTTCTATTTTCTTTCATAATTAGAAATTTTATATAGATTACACATAACTATTTTAAATGCTTTCTTACTAAGAATAAATATACTAAGATAATTAACAAAAAAATAAGTACAAACATTTTTTTATTTATCGGCTCATTAACCAAGCTCATGATTGAAAGCACTAAATATTTTCTAAAAAGCAAACTTCGATTAAGGATGACTATTTTTATCCGGGTGAATAAAAAGCACAATTTTCTTAAACATTTATTTTAGCTCTGTGGTACCGAAGGATTTTAAGTATTTTTATAAGAACTCTCTTGGTAATATCAAAATCTTATACATTTCAAAAATCTATGTAAATTCAAAGCTGTGTTTTACAGTCATGAAAAAACTCTCACAACAACAGTACAATTCTTTTTCTGGGGCCATATTCCCATTCTAATTATCATCGTTATCAACAGTATTTTGATCACAATCACAGACTGGATTTTCATCTTGAATAATATTCTTCTATAAACTTTCTTCTTTATTTTAATATGACTAAAAACACTTTGTATAATTATGTCCTTTGTTATTAAAATGATTTTTGTTCACTTTTTGAAAATCTCTTTCTATCAAGTATTTAAATGTGTATTTTGAAGCTAGTTAATTTATTTCCTATAAAACACCCTATATATATTAATGCTACATATTTTATTGACTTTCTTCTTGTTGTTTTCTAAACAAAAAATCTTATTTTTCTTATTATAATTTTTCATTTTGAATTCTTTTTTGCTCTTGAAGATATTTCTCCTGATCATCTTGAATCATTTTCTTAATGTCATTCTTATTATCTAGGTAACAGAATGAGCATTTAAGTCTGCTTATTCATTTTATTTAGAATTTAAACTAATGTCCTTAAGCACATTGAAAGTACATAGTTTCTTTAACTACATGGCTCAAAATTTAAACTCTTCAAAGAGCCAATGATTATTATAAATGTCTCATTAGTTTGTTGCATTTTTTGCACCACTCATTCATACACATTTGAGTCTAATTAAGCGAAAATATATGATTTAAACTACACTCAAACTTATGCTGATTTAATATAAAATCCTCTGATAGATAATTGCCTTCAAAACTTGCTGCATATTTTTGATATGGAGAACTGTTTTTCTCTAATTATATTTCATTTGGATCTTGATTAGAATCTCTATTACTTTCCTTGCTAATATTTAATATGCTGTTTTTATTATTAGCTTGTGTCTCGGCTGAGAATTTTCTTTTATTGATTTCTTAAGGAGCCAATTTAAGGTCTTTTTTTTTATGCACGAAATATTCCTAATCCTTTAAAAGATCTTTCATATTTTATAATTTAAACTATATTTAATAGAATTTATTTTTGCTAATTGAAAGACTCTTGTTATTGGTCTATTATAATGTTTATTGAGAAACAAGAATTATTTTTTGATGAGACAGAAAAAGAAGAGAGTTCTCATGAGGAGAATATTAATGATAATTTACAGTATTTAAATCAGTTTCTCGAGAGTAGAGAATAATAGTAAGTTGATGATCAGAGTATTTAATTATAGGAAATTGGTTATGAAGAAAAAATAGTTGCCTTTACAGATTTGTATATGAATTTTGATGAAAATCTAATAGTCTTGTTGGAGAAGTTTTTGGCATAATAAATTAATGTTTGTCCTTAACTAGAGATAGATTTTATATGAGGATATAAATAGTATTTAAATGGAGTTAAAAAATGTAGAATTTTATGTGAAGAAGAATAATTAAATAAAGTTATGTAAAATAAAGATTAAAATTAAAAGCATAAAAAAATTGGAAAATTCTAAGCTTAATTTAAAGAGATATTAGAGAATAATAAAGTTATGATAAATTTTGATAAAATAAAACAAAATATCAAAAAAATGCAAATTTAAAATGATACTTAATAAATTGACTATAAGTCATACTAAATAGACTTGAGTAAAAGTAAAGTATTAGCTTCTATATAAGGCTCTAAGAAAATATAGAATGAATTATTTGAGAGTATAAATAGTTTAAATATTTTTGATTATCAATAAATAAAAGCAAAGATATTTAACTATGAATAAATCTTAGCATATTAATGATATTAAAACTTTAGGTCTCCACATACTTTAAATAATGAGTTAAAAAATAATGCTTTTGAATTCTAATATTATTAAGTAAATTAATAGCATAATAAAGATCAATAGCTTTAAAACAAGAGAAATTATTTATAGTTTGATTTGATTTAAAATTTGAACATTTTTATTGACAATGTAGTTATAGATAAGGATAATTTAGCCTTGTAATAAGCATGTTAATATATTTAATCTTAGTCATAAATAAATGAACAACATAACTTAAACAACCTAAAAGCTTAACAATCTTGTAAATAAAACCCTTATGATCCCCTATGGTCCTAAGATTAATACATACAGATAAAACACCAAGACCATTGCTATGAGTAAGACTTAACTAGTTTAATTAACTCAAAAGAAATGTTAATAAACTTATACCATGATTCTTTTGAGAGAATTCTATTATTAAATTGATTTTTAAAGATGAAAAAAGAAAACTATAAAGTAATAATAATTCCTTAGTCATAAGATAGAAATTTGCTTGTTGAATATTTTGAATAATTTCCTATAATACTAGGCTCTTCAGGAATGCACTCCGTTATTATAAATTATTTCAACAGAGGTTTATTCATTAGAAATACAATCACTCTTATAGTATAATAGGAAAACATCTTAATTAAAAATATTTCTGAAGAACTTTTTTTAGAGTACTTTGAAAATTTGGTTGAAAAAGAATTCGGCAATATTGGATAATACTGAGACATTTGATTGATAAAGGAAATAAAATAATTAAATTAAGTTTTAGATTAAAAATAAAGTTGTCAATTTTTAAACAATAATTTATATAACACTCAGCTTTTTGATTATGGAGTCAAAAATACAGACTTCATTTTAATATATAGCAAAGTAGATAAGAAATACTATATTAGATAGATTAATTATCTAAGATTGGCTGTTTTAATAGAGCCAAGAATATACTGCTTTGGTATTAATAATGATGACACTGAAATTATAAAGAAAAAAATATTGCAAAATCAAATTAAAAAATCTTTTGCAAAAAACGAAGAAATTTGTATTTGAAAATTAAATAATTAATTTCCTTTTTTTAGTAAACATGTTTTATGATATGAGATTGAGCTTTAGCATGGCTATTAAATATGACAAGGTGTTTTTGTATAAAGAGTTCTTAAACATACACAACTTTAGAAAATAGAGGAGATTATGGTAACTCCAGAAAAGCTTTGCATTTATTAAAAAATTCACAGTGATTATTTTTATCTTGAAAAAATTGGCTTCTCTTAACAATTCATATTTGATCTTCAAAGCCTACATTTAAACCGAGTAGTAAGAATGAAGAACATTTGCTAATCTTGAAGTCATATTATAGACCTGCTGCTAAACTAAACATATCTTAAAATGGGTTTATTATATCAGCTAAAAGACCATTAGAAATTATTAAGAAATTTAGATTTAAGTCAGTAAAAAGACTAATGGAACATTGACCTTAATATATTTCAGTTTCTTGATGGCTATAAAAACTTCATTTAAGTAAAAACCTCTTAATGAAAATAAAAGAATTAATTAGAGGAGATTTTTAAAAAAATTATCTAAGAATATTTCAAGCAATTTTAAACTTAATGAATTAAATATGTAAAATAATTTATTGACTTTTTATTGAAGAGAGCTCAAGTATATCTGAAAAGTCATGTATTTAGATTGATTCTTATTAATCATTATTATCATTATTTTAGTCATCTTCAGTTTATTAATATTTTTAAACATGAGGCTCATTAAATAATTTTTCACATACTTTTCCTAGATTTTAAATTAATTTTATTCTGCTTTCAAAATCACAACTTTTATATAACTTATCCAAATACCCTTAATAACAAACTTCTATTAATAAATTGTGTTGCTCAATAGCTTATTATCCATGAGTATTGCAGCCAAAAATAAGATCAATCCACAAATGAAGATTCTTTGACACATATTTACTTTCAAGAGCTTGTTATTACTATACTAAAAAATCATAAACATTTCATGACCACTATGGGGTCTCTAGACTCTGCAAATATTCTTACTCATTATTTTTTGTAATTACAATATTATTGTTGGTTTAAAATATTATGTTTTTTATCGGCATAAAAAATTCCGGAATTAATTCTGAGAATTATTCTTTTTAGTCCATCATGTTGTCCCAAAGCTCCTCTATTGATTCTTAGTATCTTTTATTAGGACCAAAAGTACCTTATTATATTTTAAGAATAAGACTTGGAACTCTTCAAACATAAAAACTCATCACAAATCCTGGCACTAAAAAATATTATGAATAAAAGAAGTTTTTTTTATTGAATCTTTACTCACATTTATCGATAAGATAATCTTTTTAACAAAGAATATTATATCATAAATCTCTGTATGCTTAGCTTGAATTTAGATCCAAAACTTCAGATTTAAAATCCTTAATTACCCAAGGAATAATAGGATATTAGTTTATATCATTAAATGATCTGTTAGAGAAGTTATTAAGACAAATAATATAATCAAAATTTGATAGTTAATTATTTAGCCATTGCTTGGTAAAAATATCAAGATTAAATTATTTTAAATTTGAGCAATTTTTGCTCAAAAATCAATAAAATTTGTCTCTCTATTTTTATAAGCTAAAATCTAATAAATAAGAAGCTCATAAATTATAGGTGAATATCTCAATAGCAGTATCTTAATGTAGATAATTGAGTTTTTTTATATATTAAATATCTTTTAATTAAATTCTATGCTTTAATTTCTTTGTGCAATTTAAAAGACCTAATAATCTTATTTTATTTTTAGTATTTTTATATACAACACCATAAAATATTTCAAAGGTCTCTATTATTTTGACAGCATAACTAAAGTTAATTTATTTTTATGAATTCAATTTATCTTTAAATATTTAATATCAGTTTTTGATGAAGTATCTTATGATATCTTTCTCATTTTCCGCCTGAACAATTTTCTGATAAATTTACAGAAATTCATTGGCATTTAAAAAAGTATTTTTTTATATGAGAAAATCTAATTAAAATTAATTGTTTTTAATTGACTTAGTTTTTTATTTAGTCTATTAAATATTATCTTCAAAAGCAAAATACCAAAATGTTTATTCTGAAAATGTTTCAAATATTTCATAAGGCTGTCTAGGATAAACCAAAACTCAATAAACACTTATCAATAGTATACCTTGTTGATTATCTACATTTTAAATCTATATTTTACTTTTAAAAACAGATGAATTAATCTGCTACTCTTGCTGGGTAATATTATCAATAACGTCAACAAAAATTCAATCAGAAAAGTTCATTCATATAAGAGGATCAGAATTCTCTTTAGGTTAGAAATAAAACTCTCTAGTAGTTAAATGAACTACTCCTTTTATTATAAATTCTCCTATTATTAATGAGCACTTTTTGGAATGTATTAAAACAGACTCATTGTCCATATAAATTTAGTTGAAATTCTCATCAGGATACCAGAGCTCAAAATCCTAAAGCATTTCTAATAAATAAAATTATAAAGAATAAAATAAATAAATATTAAACATTTGATTGCTTAATTTGCTCAAGTCTTAAAAGAAAGTTATCTACTTTACTAAAGTTGCCTTCAGCTGAAGACAAACACTTTTTGATTTATGAGTTGCTATTTTCCAAGCACTGAATAAAATCAGTGCTGTTTTTTTACTCCTTAATTATCTCTTATAGTCCATGATAGAATATCTATATATCTTTAAGGCCCATTTCTCAGGCTTTTTTTTCCTCATTTATTTTCTCAATTTAGGTGTTGATTTTTTGAAGCTAGAAGTTTTGATTATTAAGCTAAAGCATCATTAGTTATTGGTCTTTCTCAGCTTGTCAGTTGAGGGTATTAAGTAATATGGTCTCATCTTACTATTCTCTTTCATTTTCTTTTAAGACTTCCATTTGAGAATCTTATTGTATTTTTTTTTCTTGATTATTTTCAAGCTAATTTGAAAATCATTTACTCTCCTATTAAAGCTCTTTAGTTCTATTGTCCTTCATCTAGTTTTCTTAATTTAAAAGTTGTATTTAATTCTGTGCTCTTGTTACTTAGCTTGAGCCTTTTCAAAGCTCATTTTGCTTTTCTTTTGTTTCTGCTTTAAGTTTTTTTATATATGAATTTAAAATCTCTATTCTATCATCCAAACTATCTTAATCCTTGAGCTAATCATTAAGTTCATTTTCTAGTCTTTTGGCACAGTTTTTAAGATCTTTAAAATCAATTATTTAATTTAAATAGAGATTTTGATCTTTCTAAAAGCCGCTCATTTTTTGGTTATATGTTTATTATTGATTGCTTAGTTACTCTTAATAAGTTTGATTTTATTTGTTCATATTTTCATACTTGGCTTTGTATTTGTTTTTTTGACTTTAAACAAGCTCAATTTTCTCTTTTAATTATTCTATTTATTCTGTTAAAGGTGTTGTTTAATTTTGTAGTGTTTATTTTTGCTCTTTAAAATTATTCTCTTTATTACTAGCAACATTTTTCTACTACAAAAGTTCTTCTTAAATTTGGTCTTTTTGGCTTATCAAATTATTGAGTTTTTTAGCCAAGAATTTTGATCTTTAAAACTTCTCTTCTAATACAAGTAGTTCTTTTTTAAGTTCAGTTTTTAGTTTAAGATTGTCTTGTGAGATTTTGTTGCTTGTAGCTGTTGATTTTGTTTAAGATCTTTCTTTTACAGACTCTCATACAGAGAAGTTGATAAATGGTCAAGAAACGTATTAAGAGCTGTTACGAGAATGGTTCATTAATTAATATAAATTTTAAAATATTTAAAATATCATGGTATAATATTAATTAAGTAAATTATTCTTATGGTTCGCTTTGCTGTAATTGAGTTTTGATTTTCTTTTGTTTTCCCTTTTCTTAATAGCAATTTATTAGCACCTAAACCTATAAAATGAAAATATTATATTATGTTAGTACTGATAATAGGATATTTAGCTGGTTTTAAGCAAATTTCAATTTTAAAAAAATATCCTTTATTATTTGGCTGTCAACACTTGTAGAATTAAACTGAAAATACTAGAAGTTGTAAAGCTAGAATTATGTTTCAATAAAATTTATTATAAAATCCTTAATTTTTATATATAATTTTGCTATCTTATTTAAACCTGGATATTATTCTAAAAATAAAAAGAGCAAATTTTAATATAATAATAGTAAAGTATATTTTATATCGTTATCGAATACTTCATTGTTTAAATCTTTTAAACAATTAGCTAATATAGGTAGTATTTCTTTATCGAACTTAAATAAAATGTTTTAACTCATTGAACGAATTTTTTATATATTATGTCGGTTATGTATTTAATTTCACTTATGATAACTGGTTTTTCAAAATAAAGTTATCTCGTAAGTTTCATTATCCATTTGTATAAAGTTTATTTGAGGCAAAAAAATACAATAGTTCATATAAAGTAAGAAGAAACTAAAGAAAAGTTTGTCCAAATTTACTAACTCAATATTTTACTTAAAATACTAAGTGTCAAGTTTTTGAGCCATAGTTTGTAGATTTCTTTTAATTTAATTCATTTCAAAGGTCAAGTCTTTTTCTTGTTAACTATTTGTATATCTGCTCAGTATTAATAGTATATGATGAAGTAGAGATTATTTAATATTAGGTTCAGTTTCTTCGGCTGCTAAAAACACTATTTTTATTTCCGTTTTTTTTACAATTTTGAAATTCTCTACAACAAGTATAATCTTTAAATTTTTTCATGATTTTATTCCATTTTGACCTTTTAGTTATTCTTTACTTTTGCTAATAATCTCTTTGTTTTTATGATTATTTATTTTTACTATTTAAAAATCAAAACTTTCAAATATTTTTGATGAATAAAAATCTTTGTTATTTATTCAAACTATCTGCTATCATTATTGAGTATTCTTAAGACTATCCTAAGTGTTTTCTTATGCAATAATCATTATAATAATTTTGTTAAAAGTAGGCTAAAATAAGAACCAATATGTTACATTAATATCCAATATGAAAATCTTACTGAATTTAATCTTATTTTTATCACTCAGAATATTCTTTAAATAATATATAAAAATTATAAACCGAATAACATGGCCGTCGATAACAAAAGAAAAATCAGAAAGTTCACCTACAGAGGTAAGGACCTGGATGAGATCCTCACTCTCCCACAAGAGGCTTAATACGAGATGCTTCCATCAAGAATGAGAAGAAAACTCAATAGACTCAACAACAATGGAAAGTATCAAAAACTCATTTAGAAAATCGTCAACTCTAAACTCAACTTAAAGCCAGGTGAAAAAGCCACTACAGTCAAGACCCATTATAGAGACTGCATGATTCTCCCACAAATGGTTGGAGGAGTCGTTGCTTGTTACAGTGGAAAAGAGTTCAAAGAGTTCGAAATCAAGTTCGATATGATTGGAACTTATTTAGGTGAGTACTCTCTTACTTATAAGCCAACTTTGAGAAAAGCTGCTTTTTTAAAGGACACTAAGGAGAAGGAGGGCAAAAAATAATAAAGCTTTATGATTATTAATTTTTTATTTTTATTAATTTCTTTTTATTTAATAATATGTAGGACTCGGATTTGATGTAGGAGAGTTTTCAATACTGAGTTGAAAATGACAACTATATAAGAATTTGTGTGGTAGGCAATGTTGACTCAGGAAAGAGTACTTTAGTTGGGGTGCTAACTAAAGGCATACTTGACAACGGTAGAGGAAGCTCAAGAGAAAAAGTATTCAATTTTGCTCATGAGTCTGAGACAGGCTGAACATCTTCTATTGCCTAAGAAATCATGGTTTTTGATGAGCACAAGAAACAGATTTTTGCTGAGAGATTTGTTTAGAGAAAAAATAAGTATTGGACTGAAATTGTTCCTAGAGCTTAAAAAATAGTCAACTTAATTGATCTTTGCGGACATGAAAAGTACTTAAAGACAACTATTGTTGGCATGGTAGGTATGGTGCCTGAGTACACATTGATTGTTGTTGGTGCAAACAGTGGGCTTACTAAGATGACAAAAGAGCACCTTGGAATTGCTTTGGCTTTAGAAATTCCATTCTTTATAGTCATTACTAAAGTTGACATGGTTGAGCAGGAAACCTTAAAGAAAACCATCAATGAAATAAAAAAAATACTCAAGGCTTAATTTGTGGGAAAAAAGGCATTCATGATCTAAGGAGATAATTATGATATAAATAGAGTAGAATCTGAGACTATGAAAAAAGATGAGAACAGATCTGTGAATCTCAATCATGATCTCAAGGCAGAGTAATAGGAGATTATAAGCCAAGCAGTAAAGCTTATATCCACTAATGAAATATGTCCTATATTCTAGATCTCATCTATGACAGGATAAGGAATGGACATGCTGAATAAGTTTATATATGGTCTCCATTCATGAGCAGCATATATACCAAGCCTTGGCTTAAATGAAGACCCCTTGGTTTTTGCTATTCATGATAAGTTTTAAGTTTAAGGAGTTGGAATTGTTGTCTCTGGCCTAATTAAGTAAGGTACCATAAAGGTAAATGATATTCTTCAGCTTGGTCCTGATAAAACAGGAGCATTTATAAGTGTTGCTGTGAAAAGTATTCATCTTGCAAGAGTTAATACTAATCAGTGTGAGGCTGGAATGTTTTGTACTGCACAGCTAAAAGGTCTTAAGAAGAAAAATCCCATTGAAGAAATGAGTTTTTGAAAAGGAATAATTTTATTGGCTTCAGATCAAAAATATGAAGTTACTTGAGCATTTAAAGCATAAGTGTCAGTTCTTCATCATTCTTCAACTATTTCTGTTGGTTATGAATCTGTGTTACATTGTGGGATCGTCCGGCAGACAGTTAAAATTATTCATATGGGAGGATAGTGTTTGTGAACAGGTGATAAGGATATAATAACTTTCAGCTTAAATTTTAGTCCAGAAATACTCTGAGTAGGAGAGAAGTTTTTATTAAGAGAAGGAAGGACTAAGATTTTAGGAGTGATAACAGAAGTCTTTCCTTAAAAGGAATGTGCTTTATAATAATTTAAGTATTATATTTTTACTTTATAAGTAAGCTGATGTATTGCTTAAGTTTGTCTTTGCCTTATATATCTAGCCCTGAGCAATATTCTTTTAATTGAAGAAGAAATGAATCAAAATTAAGCTGAAATTATGTTATCATTTTATTTGTTTGCTAATTATTACTGGTTTTAAATATTTCCTTTTATAATTATAAATATTCTTGTTATAATTCCTGAGTTTATTTAGGCAAAATTTCTTGTAATTTTTAAGTGTTTTCAATGCAGCCTTGGATCTTGTAGTGATTCTTTAAGTCAAAATTATTTATATTGTTCTTGACTTTATTTTATAATTTTCTCTATATGGTATTTTATAGTTTGAGCTATTTATTTTCTGTTAGAATTTACTATGTAGCCTTTAGGTTTTTTTAAAGCTCTTAATTATTTTAATATATTTAGTTTTGCTGAAGACCATTTGAAGGCTCTTGTAATGCTTTTAATCATGACTATAAGTTGAGAATCTATGTTTGTTATTTTGTAATGAGATTTTCCTTATCATTTTCAGACATTTTTTCCAGCTCAAATTTTCATCAAAACAGTGTTTTATTTTTGCAGTTTTTGCAATGAACAAAAGCTTTTCTTATAATATCGATTTCTCTTTATTTATATATAGTGTTTAGCTGGAAAATAATATATAGAATAATTTAGTCAGTTAGAATTACTTTTTTAGTTTAAAGCTCTTTTAAAAAATCATAACATTATTTAGGTACGTATAAGTTGTCCTAAAGTTTTATGTTCTCTTCTATTGGATTCTACTTATTAAAGCCTTTGTTGTTTTCAAGTTACTTAAGATATAATAAATCTCCCTCTAATGAGCTTTATATGTTGCTAGATTTATTATTGTTGTGTACTATTTTTCTTAAGGTTTTGTTCTCTTCTTAGATAAATTAAGTTTGCTCTAAACTATTCTGTTAAAACTTTAAATTTTATTATAGCTATAATAGTTAGGATCTTAGTTCATCATTTTAATTTTCCAAGTATCTGTTCTTATGCTCTAAAGTTTTTATGACTTATAAAAGCTATTGATAATATTGATCAATGTTGTGTTACTTTTCTTATTATTGTAACTTAAATAATTGCGTTTTGCTAAGTAACTCTTGTTGATCTTATATGGTCTACTAATAGTCTTAGTTTTGCTTAAGTATATTATATGCATTGTTGATAACATTGTTGTTAATATATTCTTGATTATTCTCAATTTATTTAACATCAAAGCTTTTTTATTTAGCTATTCATTCTTTATTTTTTATTGTTTTCTGTTTTTGGTCATTTTTTGTTGTTTTTTATTTTTTTTATCTTAGTAATTATTTTTCAGTTATTTCTTACTAATTATAATTAACGCACATTATAAATTATATATTAAAATGTTATATAAATATTGAAATTATTTATTATTTATTACTCAATCTTCTTAAATTATTTCTTTCCAATTAAATTATTTAATAGTTTATGGTATAATTTCTCTTTATTTTCATTTTCTTGAGTTTTAGTATAGTGACTTTGCTTAAAATAAATAAATCTATCAAAATTTTAATCTGTATCAAAGTACATATCTTTTTTAGATTTTTTTATTTATAAAGCACTCAATTCTTTCTGTTTTTATAAATATTTTTAATAAATCCTCAGTATTTATTGTTTAGACAGAGCTTGATTATTATTTTGAACATCTTTGTCATTTTACATTAACAAATCACTTTCTTAAGGATTAAAATTCATTAAAATTTTATAAAAAATTTAAACCAAATTTTAAACTTTTTAATTAATTTATGTCAGAATTAAATACTGCTTATATATTTATAATTTTGGTGATATATAAACTATTAAAAAAATAGACAAATTTTTTATAATGAATTTCTGAGCTTAATTAGATGAAGTTGACTCTTATATAGAAACGTTATTTAAATGTGAGCCTTTGACGGAGAGATAAGTTAAAAATCTATGTGAAAAAATCTGAGAGATTTTATCTAAGGAATCTAATGTATAGCCTGTGTAGACACCAGTAACTGTATGTGGAGACATTCATGGATAATTTCATGACTTAATGGAGCTTTTCTCCATAGTAGGTAGACCTCCATTTATGAACTTTTTATTCATGGGCGATTATGTGGACTGAGGCTATTATTCAGTAGAGACTGTTTCTTTATTATTTGCACTGAAAGTAAGATATCCAGAGAGAGTAACTATTTTGTGAGGAAATCATGAGACTAGACAAATAACCCAGGTTTATGGCTTCTATGATGAGTGTCTTTGAAAATATGGTAACCCCAATGTATGGAAGTACTTTACAGACGCCTTTGACTGTCTTCCATTAACAGCTCTAATTGATGAGTCAATTTTTGCTTTACACGGAGGTCTTAGTCCCTCAATTGATAAACTTGATCATATAAGAAATCTAAACAGAATTTAAGAAGTTCCTATTGATGGCCCAATGTGTGATCTTTTGTGGTCAGATCCTTTTGAACAATCAGGCTGGGCAAAAAGTTTTTGAGGAGCAGGCTATAATTTTGGTGAGGATGTAAGTGAATAGTTTAATCATAAAAATGGTGTAAAATTTATTTGCTGAGCTCATCAGTTAATAATGGATGGTTATTTAGAGGCACACAATAAGAATATTGTCACAGTGTTTTCAGCACCGAATTATTGTTACAGGTGTGGCAACCAGGCAGCTATAATGAATGTGGACTAATATTTGTAGAGCAATTATATTTAGTTTGAGACAGCGCCAAGAAAAGGAGAGCCTATTTTGGTGCCAAAAAGAACACCAGATTATTTTTTATAAAATTTATATAATTTATATTGTTAATTTTGCATTATAATAATTATTGTGTTTGAGTGAGAGTAATGCCTTCAAGCTATTTTACTATGAACTAGTTTTGAAGTAATTATGATAGATTACTAAATCCTT
>ERZ724506.126-NODE-126-length-30125-cov-150.368640_pt1 | contig 30125 bp, 26 predicted proteins | sample MGYA00376039_ERZ724506 | MGnify/ENA primary metagenome ERZ724506 (study PRJEB28724, sample SAMN07190887) | wastewater metagenome | isolation source: effluent of sewage treatment plant in Hong Hong | place: USA: Christiansburg, Virginia | collected 2016-03-01 ... | reverse complement strand
TTATGTACTCTGCATTTGATAAATTTGTTGGACGATTTTCTATAAAGTATAAGAGTATCGTTTTAATATTTTCTTGATGACTACCAATATAATAGTTAATTTTTTTATCTTTGATATCTACATAATTTTCACTAATAGTAATTCTGTCATCTTTTATAAAGTCAATACTAAATTTGCCGATTTGAATAAGTATATAGCGTGATTGTTGGTTGGTTTTAGAGTAATGTGAAACACGATGAATCATATTAGAAGGAATCTGAACAATTTGACCTGTATGAAAAATGAATGACCTGTTAATTTCTGGTAACTCAATCATAAGCTCACCTTGTGCGCAATATGTTATATCCGATACAACCCAGTCCAACTTTCAAGTTGATTGAGTATATATTAACTCATTTTACTTTACTGTTTTATTTTAAACTGGTTTCTTATCTAAAACTCTCAATTACATGTGCAAGACGTTTTATGCCTTCTTTGATTTTTTCATCTGGCATATTTGAATAATTTAGACGTAGGAAATTCTTATGATTTTTATTTGGGAAAAATGGAGCACCTGGAACAAAAGCAACTTTTTCTTCTAGTGCAACGACTAGCAATTCTGCAGCATCAATATTTTTAGGAAGCTTCACCCATGTAAATAATCCACCATTTGGAGAGGTACATTTAATATCGGGCGCAAAGTATTGTTTTATACTGGCTAACATCAAATCACGTCGACGGGTATATACTTCAATAATTTTACGGATGTGTTCATCAATATTATAGGTTTTTAGATATAAGCCAATTTCTCGTTGCGTAAGAGTATTACACTGTAAATCAGTGACTTGTTTAAGCATAATAAATTTGTGAAGCAGTTTTTGATTCGCGCAAACCCATCCAACACGAAGACCTGGGCACAAAGTTTTAGAGAATGTGCCTAAAAAAATCACCCAACCATCTGTATCAAAACTCTTAAGCGCTGGATTACGTTCACCGCTAAAAACTACGTCGCCATAGGGATTATCTTCAATAACTGGTATTTTGTACTGTGTCGCTAATTTAACTAATCGCTTACGCCGTTCAATTGACATTGTGATTCCAGTAGGGTTTTGAAAATCTGGAATGGTGTAGATGAATTTTGGTTTGTGATTTGACTGTAAAATTTTCTCTAGTTCCTCAATAATCATGCCATCTTCATCCATTGGAACAGTTAAATAATTAGCATGATAGGTATCAAACACATTAATCGCGCCAAGATAACTTGGGTCTTCACATATAATATAATCACCATCATTTAAAAATAATCGGGCACAAAATTCAATACCTTGTTGAGAACCAGCTGTTATTAGTATTTCATCACGATGACTAATTACCTTAGCTTTAGCCATTCGTTCATAGGCAATAATATCCCGGAGTAATCCATAACCCTCGGTAGGTCCATATTGAAGCGCGGCATGAGCGTCTGTGGCAAATACTGTTTGTGACATTTTGGCTAATTCTTCAATAGGAAACAGTGCCGGATCAGGCAAACCACCAGCAAATGAAATAATCTCTGGTTGTTCAGTTACCTTTAATAATTCGCGTATTTCTGATGCTTTTAATGTTTTGGCTCGTTCGGCTAAGATATACTGCATTTTTACTCCATTTAAATTTATTCTAAAAACATTAATATGATAGAAAATATCAATAGCACACCCATAGTGACATTAAATATTTTCATATGTACATGACTTGATAAATATTTACTAATTCCAACTCCAAAAACAAACCATGCACCAATACAAGGTAAACCAACTAAGAAAAATATCAGACTAATAATAAAAGATTGATATACTGGGTTAACATTCAGCAATGAATAGGTCGCTATTACACCAATTGCCATAATCCATGCTTTGGGATTTATCCATTGAAATAAAACCGCTTGAATAAATGTCAATGGTTTGGATCTTTCATTAGTGCCGCTAATTCCACTATTTGAGCGAATTAAACTAAATGCAAGATACAACATATATAACGTGCCCAAATATTTTATGATCACGTGCAACATCGGCAACGAATTAAAGACCTCTCCTAATCCCAATCCAACTAGAAACACCATTATATTAAATCCAATGCAGATTCCTAAGTAATGTGGGAATGATTTTAATAGTCCAAATTTAGCACCTGACATCATAATCATAATGTTATTTGGACCTGGTGTGATACTGGTTGAAAAACAAAATAGTAATAAAGGTATGTATGAGTTCATGCTATAAAGATTCTTTATCTGTTATTGTGTAACCAATTTCAGAACGCATTATATTAAAAAAAGGATCAGAAGAATAAGTTTTGAGCTCATCAACGTGTAAAGTCGATTTTATAAAGTTTAATAATTCAAGTTTAATTTTTTCTTCAGGTAGTGTATTAAGTTGATATTCAAGCTGATGAATTTTAGATTGTGCATCTTCTAATGATTGAACAATGTTATTGTTTATCTTTATTTTGTTATTAATAATACTAATGCCACCATTAGACAATAGTAAATTAAAACATAAATAACTGCCAACCGCATCATATGAAGGAACAATACATCCTTCTTTATTATACTTTACCCCGTCAACACCGTAACGCAACAATCTTTCTGCTAGAATAAATTCGAAAATATATCCTGCTTTATTACCAAATTTTTGAATATTCTTGGCACATAGTAACATACCACCAATATCAACTCGAAGCTCTTCTAATCCAGCAATAAATTTTGTAGTTTTCAATGTTAAGTATTTTGGTAAAGGTAACCCTCCACATTTTTGATGATTGTATTCATGAAACCATACCCAATATACAACAGCTTCTTCAATCTGTTCATCGCTAAGTTCTCTTATTTGTTGAAAAGAATCAGAAGTAACACATTTATTTAGTATCTTTTTAGTTATATTGACATGCCTAAACGCAAATTTATTGACTATGTAAAATATTTTTTCTCCAGTTTTTTGTATGCCATCAATGTGGTTTTCTGGAAAAATAGCTACTGTATCTACAGGATAAAATCCATCAGAATACTTTTCTAATATTATAGGCATAACATTAGTTTTATAAGCATACAACTCAGGGTCTATGGTTGCAGTTCTAAAGAGACAAGCATCTAAATTCATTTTTGGATTATATGGAACATGGAATAGTGACACTAGAAAATTACATTCATTAGAATTTATATAGGTTTTTGTTAAATTCAAAGCAACGTTATTGCGTTTAATTGAGTTCTGTAAATCTTCAACTAAAAATTTTGCACAAGGTTGTTTTGATAAATATTCTGACTGTAGTATATCATTACAAACTTCGCTCAAAGTTTTATTTTCTAAAATGGTAGCATGTAACGCATGATTTTTACGAATGCTGTTAACTTCATTAATAGTTAAATCAATCATATTAGATCTCCTTTAAAGATGGATACAGGATTTTATGAGGTAAATTAGGCTCATTAAATTAATTTCTACTTTTGTGATGTTTGCGTCACTAACTTCTCTAAAATCTGTTTTCTTTGGATAGAAGTCTCTGATTTGTCTATTCTTAGGGTATTTATCTGCAATCATACAGACCGTTATTTTAGTTCATTAGTTGAGTAATTTCATCTAGGTAATACCTAGATGAAATTCAGAAGATTCTGTGGGATAATTTCAATTTATATAATCTTAGAAAGCCAGAACATGCTAGAAACAATCACCGTCGAATCATTAAATGTAACTCACTCAATTAAAAAACAAATCAACCAGTTGGCTTTAAAAGATAACAATAAGAATAATAATAAAGATTTTTTCAGTTATTCGTTTCCTGATACTGGTATTGATTTATCGGCAATCTCACTTGAAGCCAAACCATTTGGTATCTATCTGCAACGTTTTATAAATGACGTTAGATTTATTCAGATAAGTTGGCATAGAACTAATCCCAAGTATAATTATAGTAGTTCGGAAAGCAGCAGTGTTTTCACCAAAATTTTTAAACTGGTACCATCTGCAATGTCATGGGATAAGTTAACTACTGAAACGAAAGCCAAAGCAAAGCCGTCCGCCAAACGAAAATTTGAGCGAACTACTTTTGAGCATGATTATGATCGAATAATTTTTTCGCATCCATTTAAACTCTTACAATATAAAACTCAAGTTATTCCGCTATCTGGGAATGATTTTATACATAACCGCTTAACTCACAGCGTAGAAGTAGCGGCAGTTGGACGCGATTTAGCTCGGCGAGTAATTGATGGGATTTGGGATGAATATATGCCTCTTGCCGAAAAAGATATTTTAATCACCAGATATTCATCGACTAATAATTCAGAAGCCGCCAAAGAGCGTTTTATCAATGATGTTGCCAATATTGTAAGTTGTGCCTGCCTGATTCATGATTTAGGTAATCCGCCGTTTGGACATCAGGGTGAAAGGGCACTCAGTGAAACCTATCAAGAATTAAAAAATAGCCATCAATATTCAAAAACATTTAGCAACATTTATGCGTTGGCTCCAGATATATTTGAGATCGAAGGAAATGCCCAAACTTTACGCCTGATTAATACTCATAACAGTATTGATTTGAGTTATGCTACATTGGCGAGCGTGATAAAGTATCCAACGCCGTTTTATCCAGAACTGGAAAATCAGAAACCAACTGACAAATCAATTTACAAAAAATTTAACATTTATAACAGTGAAATTGAATTACTCCAAAAAATCACTGCTGGCACTGGACTAATAAATGTGAATAGCGAGAAGCATATCTATGCTCGTCATCCATTGGCTTATTTGGTAGAAGCTGCCGATGATATTTGCTATGGCTTATTTGACTTTGAGGATTTTGTTAGGTTGGGGTTTATCAGTCAGGAAGAGTATTGTCATATTTTAATAAAAATTATTATCCCCAATTCAGATCAAAATATTGGTAAAAAATTAGCGCAATCTTCGGATAAATCACTAGAGTTACTGCGCTTAGAGAAATACACTGACTTAGCACAATATAACAACTTTAATGACAAAGTTAATAAATTACGTTCGGAAGCGATGAACCAAATGATTAGCAATGCCTGCTACGCTTTCAAACAATATTATTATCACATTATCAGTGGTTGTTATTCTTCAAATAGTCCGATGTTAGATAATGGGCGGGTAAACAGTTTGCTCGGGATTTATGGGCAAATCATCTCGACTAAGCACCACGATGATGATTTTCACGAAACCTATAAATTATTACAAGAAAGCTCACGGGAGAATGGTTACAACCATGAGGGCGTTCTCAAAAATGGTTTAGGTGGTTATGAAATAATGAGTCATTTATTAAAGTGTTTTATTGAAGCACTTCACAACCTTAAAAGCTATAAATCTAAAATGACACTTGGTTTGTTACCTGAAGAGTATTTGCGAGTTGATTCAAAGAAACACGCTTCAATAAAAGATCTTGATGATAATTTACAAATTGAACAAATTCAGCTGATTAATGACTATTTGACAGGTATGTCGGATAATTATGCCTGCAATTTGTATAAAAAGCTTCGTGGAGTTGAGCAGGTAACATTTTAGTAATTAGCTAAAGAGAAGTGTACCTTATTTGCATTAATAACCTGCGATGGCGATGCGCAACTGTATTGCCGTAGCAACTAATCTCTCTCATCTAGTTAAGCGATGTGTGGAGTTTAGTCTGCTGCGGCCTTATTCGATTTAATGAATGGTGGTATTCTCAAAATTAGCCAGCATCTCAGGAACTAAACTAAGCTCTAAATCAATTGAGATGACATTTGCATTCATGGCTGGATTTTGCTCTTGAATCTTGCTACAATTTTCAATAGGCGCTAGTATGGTTGGTTTGCCATTTTCTCCCGTATGTAAAATTAATTTGAGCTCAAAACCGTAAAGTTGTGAGTAATCCATGCTAATTTCATCACTTTGCAATAGCAACATTCCATCGGTGATGATATCTAAAATTTTATTAATTAGTGGTGTAGTCTTTAATACGGCTGACATGATTAAATCTTTACGGTAAAAGGTTGAAAATAAATTAGCAGTTATTGTAGCGTGTATTAAGCTTGGCTGGCTAGTTATCAATGTACTTTTTGTTTGAGTCTTTGTGCTAAGGATCTGTTTTAGGTCGTGAAACTGAGCAAATTTAATCTGGAGTAGGCTGACATGTTACAATAATTGCTTATTTTATTAAGGTATATACAGCTAGATGAAGTTACAGCAAATTAAATTAGCCGGATTTAAGTCGTTTGTCGAGAATACTCAGATTGAAGTACATGGTCAATTAGTTGGGATTGTTGGGCCAAATGGTTGTGGTAAATCAAATGTAATTGATGCGGTGCGTTGGGTGCTTGGGGAATCATCGGCGAAGCAACTGCGCGGTGAATCAATGGCGGATGTGATTTTTAATGGCTCGATTAAACGTAAGCCAATTTCACGAGCGACGGTTGAATTAGTTTTTGATAATAGCAGTAAGTCATTTTATGGATTATGGAATAATTATAACGAAATTTCAATTAAACGCCTGATCTCTCGGCAAGGCGAATCTAACTACTACATTAATAATCAGCAAGTGCGGCGTAAAGATATTACCGAATTATTCTTGGGTACAGGTGTTGGTACCAAGGGTTATGCGGTGATTGAACAGGGGATGATTTCTAAAATTATTGAATCTAAGCCTGAAGATATGCGTTTATTCGTTGAAGAAGCGGCTGGGGTGTCGAAATATCGTGAGCGGCGTAAAGAAACCTTGCAACGTTTAAGCGATACCCATGAGAATTTACAACGCTTGGAAGATATTCATGGCGAATTAGTCAAGCAATTGGGCACGCTACATGAGCAAGCGCAAGTTGCCGAATTACATCAACGTTTAACCAGTGAGCTTAAACATCAACAGACTTTGAGTTTAGCGATTAAAGTTACCGATGCCAATAAATTACTCAATGAAGCCAATCAATTTATCGCGCATTGTGAAGAAGAATTACGCGTTTTGGGCTATCAATTAGAAGAAGTTAGCCTGAGTTTAACTGCAGAACAAGACAAAAAAGCCGAACGCGAGCAAGTTTTACAAGATTTAATGCAGCAATTCAATGAGTATCGTACGAATTTGGCACGGGTCGAAGAACGCTTTAAACATTACAGCGATTTATTAAAGCGCTTTGAAAGCGAATCAGTCGATTTGGCAACTAAAGAACGTGAATTAGAACAAGATATTGGCGAATTGAATTTGCAGGGCGAAACTATTGCCGAGCAAATTGAAGATAATCAGTTTAATTTAAGTGAACAAGCTTTGGTGCGCGAAGAGTTGCAGTTTCAAGTTGAAGATAAACAGCAAGCTTACGCGGAAATTGCCAGCTTATTAGCTACTCGCCAAGATGTCTTAAGTAGTTCCAAACATGAATTGGCATTATTGCAAAATAGTTTAAATCATAAGCGTCAACAGCAAAATAATCTTAGCACCCGTTTAGCCAAATTGGCGCAAGAAGCGCAGAGTTTAGATTTTGATCAAAATTATCATTTTATTAAAGATGAGATTGAATTAGTCGGCGATGAATTAATGGCAACCGATTTAGCCCATGAAGATAAAACTACGGCGCTGGAGAATTTGAGCAGCACCGTTACGCAATTACAACAAGAAGTTAATCTGAGTCATCAGCAAATTGCGGTAAGTACTGCGACGATCCAGACCCTTGAGCAATTATTGGCAAATTCAGCTAGTGATGGTACGGCTGAGTCGTGCTTGGGTGCAACTGATTTAAGTGAAGTTTGGCAGCATTTGCAGGTTACTGCGGGTTATGAATTAGCTCTGGAAGTGGCGTTGGCTAATTTGTTAAATGCGAAATTAATTGATGAATTAACTCAATTGCAGCAAACTCCACGTGCAGAATTAGCCTTGTGGATTACAACTAGCGCGCTAACTATGGCTAAAGCTGGTAGTTTAAGTGAGCTGGTGCAAATAAAACATCCTGGTTTAACTGGTTTGTATCAGTATTTAAATGCTTATCGGATAATTAATTCACCAGATGAACATTTGCAATTAAACGCGGGTGAATTTGGGGTGACTTTGGATGGGCATTTAGCCAGTCATGACTATGTGATTTATCATGCAACGAGTGGCGGAAATAATTTGTTGCAGCATCAACAAAAACTGCAATACGAACAAACTCAACTGACTGAGTTAGAGATAAATAGCGCGCGTTTGGAGCAGCAATTAGCCATGCAACAAGATGCTCAGCAGGGCTTACGCAATGATTTAAGTAGTCTGGCGGCTAAATATAAGCGCCTGCTAAATAAGCAACATGAGTTGCAAGTAGAATTTACCAAGCAAGAGCAAATTTATTTACAAAATCAGCGTCATCAACAACGTGTGACAGAAGAGTCGAATTTACTGCAACAAGAATTAACCCATTTAAGCGCAGACATTGAAAGTTTAGCGATTCAACACGAAGATCAACAAATGCAGCTTGAGGATTTGCAGGTTGCTAGTCAAGATGTTGAATTAGAGAAGTTGGAGCGTGAAACTTCGTGGCAATTAGCCAAAAATAAACTCCATGAAATGGATACGCAAGCTAATAAACTGATTATGGATAATCAACTCTTACAGCAGCAACGTCAAAATAGTTTAAATTTGTTGGAAGAAAAACGCTTGCAATTAAGCGCAGCACGGCAAAAATTGAGTGAATTATCTTCCGAGCGTGCGAGCTTTAATAGCAACGATCAAGCGCAAGAAATTATTCAATTACAACAACATATCGGTAAAATTGCCGAGCAAATGCAAAGCGTGCAAGCCGCGATTGATGAATTAGCTAATAAAATTATCGCCTTGAAAAATCAGGCTGCGTCCCTAAATAGTAGTTATCAGCGCAATTTAGAAAAAATCAATCAAACTAAATTCAAACAGCAAGAACAGAATATTTTGTTATCCACCTATCAGGAAAATTTAGCCAATTTAGATTTGAGTCCTGCACAGCTTGAATTGCTCTTAGCGCAAAACCAATTGAGTCTGAATGAATTGGTGCTGAATTGTAAAAATTTAGAGCTACAAATTGCTGATTTGGGGCTGGTTAATTTGAAAGCGATTGAGGATTTAGCGGCTGCCAATGGTAAAGAACAAGAATTATTAGCGCAGATTGAAGATTTAAAGCATGCCACGGCGACCCTGCAAGAAGCGATTGAACATATTGATGGTGAAACGCGGAAGTTATTACAAACCACGTTTGATCAGCTCAATCAAGCGATTGTAGTCTATTTTCGGACTTTGTTTGGTGGTGGGAATGCACGTTTGGCGTTGACTGATCAAGATATTTTGATCGCGGGAATTCAGATTTACGCTGAGCCTCCAGGTAAGAAAAATTCGACTATTCATCTACTCTCGGGTGGTGAAAAAGCGCTAGCCGCAATGAGCTTTATTTTTGCGTTATTTAGTTTAAATCCCGCACCATTTTGCTTATTAGATGAGGTGGATGCGCCCTTGGATGATGCCAATACTCAGCGCTTTTGTAATTTGGTGCAAGAATTATCGAGTAAAACTCAGTTTGTGTATATTTCGCATAATCGTTTAGCGATGGAAATGGCCGATCAATTAATTGGGGTTACCATGCAAGAAAAAGGTGTTTCAACGGTGGTGAGTGTGAGCTTAGTTGAAGCCGTTCAACATGCGCAAGTTGCGCCAGAATAGTTAGTTTATAAAGGATGATAAGAGTAAAATGAATATTGAATTAAATGAAAATTTTAAAGGTAAATGCTTAGTTTCAATGCCCTCAATTGGTGATGATATTTTTCATCAAAGTGTAATTTATATTACCGAACACAGCACGATTAGCGGCGCAATTGGCGTGATTATTAATAAAAGCCTTGAGGAAGAGCAGAAGAAATTAACTGATTTTGAATTTCAACATTATCCTAAACAATGGCGGAATATTCCAACCAATTTAGGCGGTCCAGTTAAATTGGGTTCTGGTTTTTTATTGCATTTAAGTAGCGATGATTCTAAATTAACCTTAACGGGTAGTCAGCAAAAAATTCGTCAACTTGCGCGTGAAGAGCAAGTTACGCCATTGATGCTCACCGCTGGGTTTTGTCTCTGGGAAACCTTACAGTTAGAGCGCGAAGTGCGCTTTAATAATTGGCTGGTGTTAGATGATTCAGCGCGGCATTTATTATCGGTGACAGATCCGAAACAACGTTATGCTGAAGCCTTGCGTCTGGCAGGAATTACCAATTTAGCCACTTTTGATTTTAGTGGGGCAGGCAATGCCTAAACCCTGCACCATTTTGGCGTTTGATTATGGTGAGGCACGCGTTGGAGTGGCTATGGGCAATAGCTTATTGCAGATTCCGCATCCACTGGCGACTATTTGTGCTGAGGGAATGTGGCCAAAAATTGATCAAATTGGTGAACTAATTACCAAGTGGCAGCCGCAGTTATTGATCGTTGGTTGTCCACATGCACATGATAATCCACAAAAAATTCAGTTAGTTAACACGATTAACAATTTTGCCAAACGCCTTGAACGTAAATTTAACCTGTCGGTTATCATGATTAATGAAGATTTTAGTTCTGCACATGCCAGTTCATTATTGAATGAACAAGGCGTTTATGGACGTGAGCAAAAAGGTAAATTGGATCAACTTGCCGCATGTAGTATTCTGCAAACTTATTTCAGCAACCAATCAATCAAAGAGTGAAGCGGTTGCTGTCGAATAAATTTGAATTTTAGCCTTTAGAATTCAAAGTTAATTTTTGCTAATGGCGTGCTTTCATTGTGCGAGTTATGCTCGGGTTGACTGGGTGGTTGTAACGACGAGTGATGTGATACGATGTACCAACCTGGTTTTTGACCAGCTAAGGTTGGTTGATCGAGATACTCATAAACAAAAGTGAAACGTGCATGCATGACTGGCTGACCTTTGGCAATAAAGTCATAATCTCCATTGTAAACTCCAAGCCCGCAACTTGAATAAACTGCCGTGTCATAGGGTGACCCAGCGGCTAAATGAGGTTGTTTGCTTAAAAAATGTTCAAAATAATCAACTAGCTGAGGCGTATCCATACGAATTACATCGCTTAAAGTAGGTAGTAGTACCGCGTGTGGTGCATAGTTAGCCTTGACGACGTCCTGAGCGGAAGTTTTTAGTTCCTGTGCGGTGTTGCTTTTTGCGGTTAATAAACTATTATTCCATTGTTTAATTAGATTTTTTGCAATCCCCTCATTGAACATTGGATCATCAGCATCACAACCATCTGCGTTTGCCAAGCCTATCCCAGCACTCAGACATAAAGATAATAAGATTAATTTTTTCATGACAACTCCAGTATGAGGTTAAGTTAATTTACATTATTATAATCTGGTTAAGTATTTAGCGTAATAATTACTGGTGTAATTTAATGGAATTAACCTTGGGATAATTTTAGCGCTTAAAATTTACGTAACTTTAATTATCGTCATTTTGATTGTTGCGCGCTGGTTTATTTGGCATCATTCGCTGAATGTGCTGGAATGTCGGATTCAGCGACATTGTAACCACCAGCAAGCGATTGATAAACTTGGACTATGCTGGCTAATTGTTGCATTTTGAGCTGATTTAAATTGAGTAATGCGCTATCAGTGGCTAATTTAGCATTTAACAGACTAATTTTATTGCCTGTTCCAATTTGGTATTGTGCTAAAACTAATTGATAATAGTGCCAACTAGCCGCTTGCGATTTTTGTCCCGCTAAATATTGTTGGTTAACTTTATCTTGATTGGTTAAACTATTATCGACATCGGCAAAGGCCGATTTCACCGTTTGCATGTAATTATAATAAGCTACATAGTAACCGCCTTTAGCAGCTTTAACTTGTTCAAAACTGCTGGCGTTTAAAATTGGCATATTTGCAGCGGCTTGGACAAACCAAAAGCCAGTGCCAATTGAAAATAAATTACTTAACGCAACTGACGCTGCACCAATATTTCCAGTTAATGAAATCGTTGGGAAAAACGTTGCGTTCGCCAAACCGATATTGGCATTCGCCATTTTTAAATTATCTTCTGCCATTAAAATATCGGGACGATTTTTGAGCACTGCAGAGGGTAAATTAGCTGGAATAATCGTCTGTAAGTCATAATCATCAATATCACGGGTGGTGGTAATCGCGCCAGGGTTATTACCCAGTAAAATCTGCAGTGCATTTTCAGTTTGTGCAATGCTGTTTTCAATGGCAGGTAGCTTTGAGCGCGCATCTTCTAATTGTTGTTGTAATAAAGTCAAGCTTAAATTGTCGCTGTTTCCGACTTTAACTTTTAACTCTTGTAACTGATATAAACTGGTTAAATCATTAATTGTTTGCTGTTGCAGCAACAGTTGTTTGCGTTGTCCCAAGAGCATGAAATATGCACCGCTGACTTGACCGATGATGCTAAGTTTAGTTGCATTAGCGGCGGCGGTTTGGAGTTCCAATGAGGCTTTGGCTAATTTAGTTTGATTAATATTCGCAAACACATTAAAAGAATAACTTGGTACAAAGCCGCCTTGCCAAACGCTAAAATTAGTATTACCAACACTGCCATTGGGCATTAATTGGCTTAAAGAACCTTGCGGGGTTAAGTTGGTTGCATAAGTATTGCCCGCTAAACCTAAACCACTAGCATTTAGTGTTGGTATCCAAGCATATTGTGCGGCTTTGAGCTGCGCTTGAGCTTGGCTAATATTTGCTTGTGCGACTTTTAATTGATTGTTATTATGTAAAGCGCGCATAATTAAGTTGTCTAAAGTTAGATCATTAAATTTATCCCACCACGCCATTTGGCTAAAATCCTCGGCACTAGATTCGACGATTGAGCCATTGCGTAAACTTTGTGGTGCGTCAATTTGTGGCGCGACATAGCTGGGTGAAAATAAGGCACAACCACCCAAAATACTGGATAAACTAATTAATAAGCCGAGTTGCTTTCTATTCATTTGAGATAAACCTCTTCAATATTTAAAGTATAAGTTAGTTTTGCTGGAGCTGTCTTGGTTGAGATTAGTCCAAAGTACGCCGAAATATTTTGCTGGTAATTACGACTAACACTAGTGCGATTAGCACAATTGGCCAAACGTTTGGAACGATATCGCTAAAGTGATTGGCTTTGAGCATAATACCGCGGGTTATTCGCGTGAAATAAGTCATTGGTAAACAGAATCCGATCATTTGCGCCCATTTGGGCATTCCATAGAATGAAAATACGTAACCAGTTAAGAACATTGAGGGCAATTGGAAAAAAATACTTAATTGCATCGCCTGCATCGGAGTTTTGGCAATTGTTGAAAAGATCATCCCGATCATTAAATTTGCAATAATAAATGGTGCTGCGCTTAAATAAAGTAACCACAAACTACCTTCAATTGGGATATTAATCAATAACTTACCGAAAATTAAAATACTAGTTAACTGCACATAACCTAATACTACATAGGGTAAAACTTTACCGACGATAATTTCCACCGGCTTTAATGGTGTGGTTAACAGCATCTCCATTGTACCAACCGAAATTTCCGAAGTAATTGCGCTTGAGGTGAGCATGACTAAAGTCAAGGTTAAAAGCACGCCAATTAAGCCTGGGACAATATTGTATTCACTGCGGTTTGATTCGTTGTAATTGCGATGAATAATTAAATTTACGCTCCGCGACTGTGGTTGGGGTGGATTATTCAATCCGCGGGCGCTGAATTCATTTATGGCTTGAGTTAAAATTGGTTGAATATTACTCAAGGCACTAGCGCTACTGCCTGGATCAGTTGCATCTAATTCAACCAATAATTCTGGATTTTCGCCCCGAATAAATTTACGAGTGAAATCAGCTGGGATGGTAATTACGAAACTAGTTTTACTTGCCGCAAGTGCTTTATGTGCCGCCTGCTCATTGCCTGAAGTGTCATTAATTTGAAAATAGCCTGAGGCTTGTAAATTAGTCACAAAATTACGTGTTAGTGGGCTGTTATCATAATTGATGATACTAGTTGGTAAATGTTTCGGATCTAAGCGGATGGCAAACCCGAAAATAATTAGTAACATAATTGGCAAGATAATTAACATAGCAATGGTGCCACGGTCGCGAAAAATTAGCGCAAATTCCTTACGCATTAAACCCATTACGCGATTGATGGAAAAAAGAGTAGTTAAGTTATTCATTCTGGCATTAGTCCAATAAAAACCTCTTCAAATGAAGGTGTGGTTGCGCTATAGCTGAGTTCAGGTGTGGCAGCCATTATTTGTTGTAACTGAACTAAATTGCAGGCTGAAACTCGTAAGTTGTTATTGACAAATCCAGCTAAAACGCGTGGATAATTCAGCGCAATTTCCTCAATTAATTTTTGGAGTGCGTCATGTGAACCTGTCACCAAATAACTGGCGACTTTTGAAAATCCGATAATCTCGGAGGTTGAGCCAGAATAAAGTAAATTGCCAATATTGATATAGGCGAGGGCACTGCATTTTTCGGCTTCATCCATATAATGGGTGGTGACTAAAATCGTGGTTCCATCACGTACGGAAATTTTATGCAAATAATCCCAGAAATCTTTACGGGCTTTGGGGTCAACCCCAGCGGTTGGTTCATCTAAAAATAATAATTCTGGGCGGTGCAGTAAACAGCAGGCTAAGGCTAACGATTGTTTCCAGCCGCCCGATAAACCCGCCGCTTTTATATTTCGGTAAGGTTGTAAATTTAAATCCTCGATGATGCGCTCAATTTCACTGTTCTTGTTTTTAATTTGATAAACATCAGCCACAAAACGTAAATTTTCATAAACGGTTAAGCCGGTGTAGAAACTAAAGCGTTGTGACATATAGCCAATTTTTTGCTTAATGCTAGCGCTCTCGGTCAAAATATCATGTCCTAAACACGTACCTGTGCCCGAACTTGGCGTGAGTAAACCACAAATGATCCGAATCGTCGTGGTTTTACCGCTGCCGTTGGAGCCTAAAAAGCCGAAGATAGTTCCGCGTGGCACTTGTAATGAGACATTATTTACCACGGTTTTAGTGCCAAAAGTTTTAGTGATATTTTGAATATCGATGGCTAAATTGCTCATGGTTTTAACTCCAAGGTAACTGGTTGACCTAAGTGTACTTGCGCCAAATTCGGCTGAGTTAGTCGTGCCTCTACGCGAAAGACTAATTTTTGGCGGTCCTCGCTAGAGAATATAATTGGTGGAGTGTATTCAGCTTGAGCCGAAATATAGCTAATTGTGCCAGCCTGTAAATTGGTATTACCATCGCTAGTAAAGCTAATTGCCTCGCCTAAATGTAATTTACCTAAATCGGTTTCGGGAACAAAGAAAATTAACTTAATATTTTTGGCGCTAATTAAGGATAAAATTGGCGTGCCACTTTGCACATATTCGCTTGGTGTAAAATAACTATCGAAGATAATCCCCGATTCGGGAGCACTATTTTGCTTGCGTTCCAGTTGCCAGTTTTTTTGCGCAATATCAAACTTATTGCCAATTAATTGAGCTTTTAAGCTCAGTAATTGGTTTTTTAGCACATTGAGGTTTTGTTGCGCTTGTTCCAGTTCATCACTACTGGCCGCACCTTGCGCTTGGAGTTTTTGGAGACGCACATAATTATTTTGAGTGTAGTTGATGCGATCTTGAATTTGTTGACGCTGCGCCTGTAAATTTTCTTGATTAGATTGCCCAATTGCAATATTGCGCTGTTCGTTGGTTTGCTCTAATTTGAATAAAATTTGCCCAGCACTCACTGACTCGCCACGGGATACGTAGAGGCTGCTAATTCGCCCCGCAAAGTCGCTGGATAAATAAGTTAAATCGGCATCAATATAGCCGTTATAGGTATTAGCGTTTTTTTGGCAGGCTACCAGAAATATCCCGCTGATTAATAACAAAATTTTGCGCATGTTAAACCCTTTTATGCAAAGAAGAAATGACTAAAATGAATTAGTTAATCAAAATTAGTTGTATTGTTGCTCAAGTAGGTGTTGAATTTAATAACTATTTGAAATATTTCGAGAATAAGTTATTTTACCGCACTTGGCAAATTGTTTTGCTTGATTAAGTCTAGATTATAGTTGCAGGGTGTAAGATTGAACAACTAAGCAAAAACTTAGTTGTTAGAATTGAAAGGAATTGTTGTGGAGCTTAAATTTGAGGCTTGCGCGTTCCTTGAATTGGGAGTTTGCCAAATAAAACTTTAGCTTCACCACTAAAGCCTTCCTCAGTAACTTCACCGCTAATTTGTGCATTAATTTCACCCATTGAAATAGAAATTTGGGTGGTGAAAGTAATCTGATTGCCATCAATGCTGCCGTTGATTGGAAAAGTTGCTTTGGTGGTGATAAATTCACCAGTTAAATCATTTCCTGCGCTGATTAAATGCAAAGTTGCAAATTTTTCACCGAGTGGAGTTTTTATATTTATATCAAAATAGCCATCAATACTCATGTTGTGTCCTTTTAAAATGTATGATTTGAACGTAACAGCGGTAAGTTTAATACAAAATTCGTGAATACAGCAACGTTTTTCGCATTTAACCGTAAATGCTGCGGAGTGAGTTAGTCTGGTGTATTTGGTGTTGTATTGGTAATTTGAGTATAATACGTGCAGCAACTAATTGCATAAATGTACTGAATAATAATTTTGAATGATAAAAATGGATAAGTATAGCCTAAGTAATGAAGATCAAATTTTCCTCGATGAATTTGTGGATAGTTTTAAACGTGTGTTTCTGGCGGTGCCAAATTTCATGGGCGGCGTTGCAAGCATCAATCATCAACCATTGTATTTAGCACGGCTTAGTGCAGAATTTGGGGTAAGTGCCGAGGAATTATTTAAGTTATTTCAAAGCCCTCTGGTGACTAATTTATTTGATGAAGTTGTTAGTACCCAACAAGCTAAAAAACTGCTGGTGGTACGCTCATTTAGTAATTATTTAGCCAAGATTTTTGTTGCTTCATGGTTGCCGGTTATCAATCCACAGACGCAAAATATTGTTGCGATTATGGTGGATGCCCATCCTTTGGAGGTATGCAATATTTCGAGCATTTTGGCTCGTTTTTATAAATATGGTGACACCAAGATTCATTCGCTGAATACGGAGAATTTAAGCTTGACTGAGCGTGAAAAACAAGTAATTTTCTTTTTTATGCTGAACTTTTCGAGTCAGGATATTGCCGATTTGATTGCCAAAATTGAAGCTAAAGTCATGTCCAAAAATGCAATTGATCAGATGTTTAATAAGCAATTATTGCCTAAGTTTGGGGTCTATAGTCGTAAGGCACTGTATGATAAATTACAAGATTTGGGCTATGATCGCTTGCTGCCGCACAATGTGTTACAAGAGGGGTTTATTCTGGATGTTTCGGATTATGTGGTTTTTGCTTGATAGCTCGTTGAAGTTTAAGCTTTTTAAATCAAATTAATCATCTCCGACGCATGATTATACCGATAGTTTATAATTTCTCCTGAGATAATTAATTCAATGGCTTGATTGATGATGTGAAGTGGAACTGTAAACCACTCGCGCGGATTATAACGCGCACCATGCTCACCAAAAATATCTAAATTTAAACAAGTATTCCCAAAGAATTTATGCATTAATTGCTCAAACTTTTGTGGGTTCATATTATAGCATTGATAAACGGCAATAACTTCAACTGCAGCCATTAAGTAGGTTGCTTCATTTTCAGCATTTTTTATGCGTTCTTCAACTGGCGTAGTCGAATAACCAATTTTATATAAATTATCGATACCCACAATTTTTGAGTCAGTGCTTCTGGACTTAAGCACATAAATATAACCGCTTTGCTGATCTTCATCGTTAATAATTTCAAATCCTCGGTTAAATGTTTCTAAATCAGAAACTTGACTGGCGGAAACTAAAAATCCATCTTCATAGAGCATTTTACCCAGTGAACGAAATAACATGTTTGATTCAGTGCCATTTTCAAACACACTATAAACTCGTCCATCTAATTTGCTATTTTTATCGCGGACTAAATCATAAATAACATCTAAATAACCGAGTACGCCTTTAGCCACAAAAAATGATTTCTCGGTTAAATTTGCCTCGTTAAACGCGACTAGTTTACGTTGTCCGGATTTTATTTCTGCATGACATTGTTTAAATAATTCCTCGTATTGAGCAAAGTTTTTACATTGCTTACGCCGTGCGACAAAATCAGCACTTTCGCGTTCGGTATTCAGTGGGATATGTTTTAAGGTGAAGATGTCTTCATCATCGATTAAGTCGGTAAATTCAGCGCTATTTAAAATATCATCCAAAGAACTGGGTAATGGTTCACTCTGAATTAATAGATGATGCCGATCATATTCTTGCAGCATTTCGCATTTTAGTGCCTCTTCACGTAGTCCAAGCAAACGAGAATACAGTTTGCGTTCATTAATATCGTTACTCGCAGCAGGCGCATGCCCAGTTTGATCAATAAATTGATTGATTTCTTCAAAAGATTCTACTAGCCGCTGATCTGCATTTTGTGCGATGGATGGTTTGCTGGTTACCTTAAACGATTCACCGAAGATTGCGTCATTTAAAATATCATCAAGGCTACTATATTGGCTAAAATTATCCATGATTAGCTTTCTTGCGGGCATAGTCACGCATGTAGAGGACAAACTCAGCTAAACGTCGTTCCAATGGGTCACTGGCATTAATCTCTGGATTACGTTGTGCATGTTGTTTGAATGCGTTAAATTTAGGAGCTAACAGCAAAGCTTCTTTTTCAGTCATCTCAATTCGAGTCGCATTAATGGCTTCTTGAATTAATTTTAATACGCGGGTGGTAACTGATTTAGATAAAATCTCAAACGCTTTTTGAAACGGATTAATGCTGTCAATTAGATCAATATGTAAATCTTCAATATTGACAAATTTTCCAGCCATGCGGACAAATTGTTTATTACCTTCTTGCTTAATTTCACCGTTTTTAATGACCGAATCAACTACAACATGTTGGCGTACTTCTTCAATTTCCGCCGCATTTAATTCAGGATATTTAATTTGAATTATCTTTGGAATCAAAACTTTATTAATTACCTCAGGTTCTAGATTCCCCGGCATGGCTTTGAGCATCTGCGAATCTTGCAAAATGGTAGCTTTAAGATCGTTGAGATCAGATTCAATAATATCTTGTACCCGTTTGGATGAGGGCATTTTAAAACCGCGGATTTTTATGGTTCCTGCTTCTGGTAAATCATCATCGGATAATTTTGTCTTAAATTTGAAATTTGGGGCTAAAACTTACTCCATTAATAAGGATGCGGTAATCGCTTTTAGCATATTATTTACCGATAAATTTACTTCTGCGTCTTGTGCATCGGGTTGTGCAATCAAGTTGGTAAATTGTGCATGAGTTTTATTCTGACTATCCCGAGTGGCACGCCCAATAATTTGAATAATTTCGGTTAGTGAACCACGATAACCAACCGTTAAGGCATGTTCACAGTAGGGCCAATCAAAGCCTTCTTTTGCCATTCCCAAGGCGATAATTAAATCAATATCATCGGCGGAGGTAATCTGGCGTAAATACGCAGAAATTTTGTCACGAGCAATTGAATTATCATTAACCAAGTCGGCAATCTTGATAATTTTGCCGTCGCTATGACGCTTAACATAAATTACTTGAGTTTCACTATCGACATGATCAATTGCGCCGATGTGATCAATAATGAAGTCAACTTCGCCATATTTATCTTTTAATGATTCGCCTGAATTAACACTTGGAATATGTAAAATAGTTTTCTTATCGGTATCTAAAACCTCCATAATTGCCGAGGTGTAACGCCCTTGATAAAAATGGTAGCCTATCCCTAGCGATTTAAGATAAGTATAACCGTTTAATTGCTCATAATAATTGTAAGTCACTTTATCAAATTTAGCTTCATCTTCGGGCGTTAAGACAGGCACGCTATCACCGCGGAAATAAGAGCCTGTCATTGCAATAATATGTGCACTGGAGTTTTGCATAATTGAGCGTAATAATTCGCCGAGACGACTATCTGCATCGGCTGAAACATGATGGAACTCATCAATCGCCAGTAATACATGATTAAACTCAGACTCTTCTAATTCTTCACAAGCAAAACGCAGGGTTGCATGCGTACAGATGAGAATTTGCTCATCAGTGTGGATAAAGTTTTTAAATGCACCAACTTTGCTAGTACTGCCATCCGTACCTGGGGTACACAAATTATAATTATCATTCGGTTGCCAATTCGCAAAAAAACCATATTGCATAAGATCGGTCGTTGCAAATGAGCTACCAATTGAGCGCTCAGGAACCGCCACAATGACTTTTTTAATTCCTTGATTGATTAACTTATCCAGTGCAATAAACATTAAGGCACGTGATTTACCTGAGGCAGGCGGAGCTTTTAATAACAAGTATTGTGAATTGCGGGCTGCAAAAGCTTTAGCTTGCATTTCACGCATGCCAGAGTTATTTATTTTTGAGCTTTGCCCAGTTTGCTCATAGCGTACATGTACCAAATCAGTCATTTGTGTTTCTTTCTATAATTTCAAGCTTTTTAAATCGTTTTCAAGTTCAGCCAAGCTCCGTTGGTACTCATGTTCTTGCAACTGTTGTTTGAATGTTTTATATTCTGCTGTTGATTTATCCACCGCGATTTGAGGGCTAATGTTGCCCGCGTGAGTTAATAATTCACGACCATTTAGCTGTAAAATTAAATCAAGACGCTTAATCCAATCGAGCATATACATTGGCGTTTGTTGTTGTGCCATAGTTTCCGCAAATGCAAGATATTGCTCAACTAATAAACCGAGTAATTTTATTTCATCTTCATTAAGATAATTCTTTGCAATACTGACATCAGATTTTTTAACCTGAGTAACGGCTTTGTCAAAAGACTGCATCCCCATTAATGGAAGTGAGGCATCAACTCGCCGATAAACTAGTTCTGCTGCTGTATTTTGGCTAACGGCCCACAATAATTTATTTTGTATGATTTTAAAAAACTCAATAGTTTTTTCATCATTGGCGTTATAGTCAATACTGGTGGTATAAATATCTTTGATTTTTTGGTAAAAGAAACGCTCGGATAAACGAATTTCTCGAATCCGTTGTTGCAATTCATCAAAATAATTCATCGAATTACCTGATTTAAAGCGTTCGTCGTTCAGTACAAATCCTTTTATAATATACTCTTTTAAACGTTGAGTAGCCCAAATTCTAAATTGAGTACCTTGCTGTGATTTTACGCGATAACCAACTGAGATAATAACATCAAGATTATAATATTGGGGCGCTTTTTGCTGAAATTCGGAATTTCCGAATTTCTTCATACAACAGCTACTTAATAGCTCACCTTCTGCAAAAATATTATTTATATGCTCGCTTATGGTTGATTTAGCTTTAGCAAATAATTGTCCAATCTGTTCTTGCGTGAGCCATACGGTTTCATCTTCCAAACGCACGTCAAGTTTAATTGCGCCATCGCTATTTTGGTAAAGCAGAATTTGGGTATTATTGCTAATGTTCATTTATACTCTCATTTCTGGTAACTACTTTTTCAGTTTTTTAGTCTCAGCTTGCTGAGGTAGAAAATTATCACTAGTAACAATTTTTTGCCCTGTTTCTTGTTCAAAGTCATCTTTGGCGCGTTTAGCAACTTTTCCACCACGTTTGCCAGCTTGGATGTTTTCATTCAAGCCTTGCGCTTGTTTGGTTTCTGCTATATTGCGCGTGGATAGTTCAGCAAGGGCAGTAAAAATTAATTCTGCTTCTGTCATGTGATCGCGTAAGTTTTGAGATTTTAACTCTTTGATGACTTTATGCTCTTTGACACTGACCCCAGTCCATTCCTGATGGATTATATTGGTTAGTAGTGCAAATTCTTCAGATTTTTCAATACCATTTTCTTTCCAGTAATCAGTTAACTTATTACGGGTTTCTTGTCCCATCATACGTTGCTGGATCCATTTGTTACTGCGCCCAAGGTTTTGCCAATTTTCTCGTGCCCGATCTAAACTTTGCTCAGGATCGGCAACTTCTTGCATTCGCTCATAGCCAACTTTGGCAAGCCATAATTTAAATGGCTCGGCTTTAGGAGAGGGAATTGATTGAATAATCCGCAATAATCCTTCAGTATCGGCACAGTCAGTCAAACGCATTTTGCCATCACTTGCTTCCATTTTCAACTGTACGATTTTATCGTACGTTTGGCTTGCACCCTCATTAACTAATTTGCGCTTCAAATCGCTCCAATATCGACGAGAATTATTGCTATCGCTAAGTATTTCGCAAACATCGATAATTGAGAAATACCATTTTTCAGCCTCACTATCCCAATGACTACGAACTTTTTTAGATTCAAATAATTTAATATTGTTCATAAAATATCTCTTTTTATTTCTAAATAGCACACAAGGCGATATAATTTATTTTTGAGATAACAATTATTCATTATCTGTCTCACCAAGGCGCTGCTGTATTTCAAGCAATTCCTTTTGTAACTCTTGGCGCAATTGTTCTTCAGTTGGTAAATACAACTGATATTTACTCGCAAAAATTTGTTGATTGGTTTCGTTTAACATATATTTCACCATCGTATCACTTTTCTCGGTACATAATACCAGCCCAATGGTTGGATTGTCATTTTCATCACGAATTTCACGGTCAAAGTAATTGACGTATAACAACATTTGTCCAATATCAGCATGGCTGAGTTTCCGAGTTTTAAGATCGATAACCACATAACATTTTAATTTTACATGATAGAAAACTAAATCTGCATAGTAATGATCACCGTCTAAAGTCAGGCGCTTTTGACGGGCAATAAAGGCAAAACCGCTGCCTAATTCCAATAAAAAATGATGTAAATTATCAATTAGCGCTTGTTCAAGTTTGGATTCAACTAATTGATGTGCTTCGGGAAGATTAAGAAATTCCAAAATAATTGGCTCCTTTAGGGCATCCACTGGCTTAGTTATAATTTGCCCTTGAGTTGCTAATTCCAATAAACCTTGCTTGTCTTTACTTTTTGCTAAGCGATCAAAAAGTAGGCTATTAATTTGTCGTTCCAACTCTCGTCCAGACCAGCTATTTTTTACGGCTTCGATCTCATAAAATGAGCGTACTTCTATCCGATTAACTCGCATCAAAGCCCGATAATGTATCCAACCTAAATCAGGGTTTAACGATTTGTTAGATTGGGTATGCACTGCGTACCCAATTGGTGTACTATTTGCATAAGCAATATAAAACTGGCGCATACGTTTGATATTTTCATATCCAAATCCATTCCCATATTTAACGGTTAATTTTTCTGCTAAATAGCGTAATAATCCTGCACCATACTCAGCGCGTTGATTGCCTTGCTGTTCTTCCTCAACTATTTCACGACCAATCAGCCAATATGCTTTTACCATCTCAAAATTAACTGAGGTGCTGATATTGGTTCTGGCAGTATCAATATATTGGCTAACTTTATCCAAAAGTTGACGACTATCTTCAACTAATTTAATATTATTCATAAAGTCTCTCTTTTCAAAATAATATGCCACAGAGTCTAATCTGTGCAAATGACCAGCAAATGAGATCCACGACATAACACCCTGTTTTACTTACGTTGCAGCTTAAATCACTATGAACTTAGGCACTTCCTGCAAATGACCAGCAAATGAGATTATTTACGCCCAAAATGGTATATAGCGCAGCGATTTACGGTTTGCATTATCATCATATGCTTTTATTAGATTCTTTTCAAATGATAACTTAATTAACCTAGAAATGGATGCGCTGTTTTCTTCACCCAAAGCAAATCTCTTACGGAGTGAAGCATTATTCATTGATTCATGGTTAACATAGTTTAAACAACAATGTAAGTAACATGCACGAATTTTCTCGTCTGTATCCATATCTTTAAACTCTTTGTGTGCAAACAATGCGACTTTAGTATTATCATCAATTACAGCAAATAATGGCGCTGGCAGTTGATAAACTTCAGTCTGAACAAACTACCTTGTCAATTCCACTACCACGCTCTTCACATATACCTATTCTACGCATAAAAGCAGCCATTAACTCGTTACGACTGCGCGGTGGGGTATCTAAAAAACGAATAACATCGACTATCGGAGCGCCAGGATTAGTTATCTCTAATCTATTCGCAAATATTTCAATCATTGGACCTGCGCCAGTGATGGTTAGATTTTGATGAATAATTGCATTAGCAACTAACTCACGAACCGCTAATTCAGGGTACATTAACACGCTCTTGCGTAATGCCGTACCGATTACTTCATTATGTGGAAGTTGCGAATTTATAAATTCAATTAGTCCTGCAAAACCAGAGGAATAACCTTTATTTAATTCAAACTCTTTGATTGTTTCAAGACGGCTATTACCTTGATACAAAATAACACGAACTGATTTACGCTCAAGATGTCTAAATTGCTTTAATTTAAGTTACAGCTCTAATCTTAATTATGGCTATAATTTTTAGTCTATATTTCTAAATAAGATTTGACAGTCTATAGAGATTGTCTATTACATTTTCTTCTGGGTTTTACTTCACATCAATCCTTGAACTATCCAAGTTAGTAAAATATTTTTGTACTTATTGCCCCAATCATAGTATAATAACTTCCATAGGTCGATCACTGCGTAGCGGGGACGGCCTTTTTTATTTAGGCATGGTAACAATCCCATAGCCGTTTATATTCCCAAATTTATCTTTTCTTATCTTTTGCTCAATTACCAAATAATCATTTTTTACCGATTTGCCAATTGATTTACGTGCTATAGGAGAAATAACCAAATCTGCTAACTGTAAACCAATGATATTATCTGCTTTTCTACGAATAGCAAAATTTTCAATTGAATTTTTTATGCGGGTTGATTTAATAAACTTGGTTCCTTGGATTTTAACATCAAGCCAAGCAAGTTCAAGCTCATTATCTAGTTTACCGCCTCGAGCTTCGCTAATGATAACACCCTTATCATTATTTGATAACTCAAATATAAATCTTTCAATTAGAACATTAAGACTTAATAAATATGGATCAATTGCTCTAAATCCGTAGTTATCAATATGTTCTTGCTTTTTTATTACACAGGCAACTACTTTGTAATTTAAATCACACATAAGTTTATTTAACTCTGCATAAAATACAGTTCTAAATTCAGCTGATTTTAATTGCTCAAAGCCGAGCCGATTTCTTGATATATCAGAGGTATGAAGTATAATATCTTTAGTGCCAAATAATTTCATTTTAAACTCATTTATAGCAGGTTCTATAGTATTATTATATTCAATCTCATCGACAATTATTCCACCAAGTACAAATACTGGATATTGCGGATCAATTACAGATAAATTATGATCACCAGATTCATCTAGAAACAACAATTTCATATTAATTCTTTCATATATTTAGAATCTTTTGAAGTCATTTGTTCGTAGAGGGCGAAAAGATACTCAAGGCGTTCTTCGTCTGACTCAAACGGTTTTAGGCGATAGCATTGTTCTATAGCGATGTCTAAATTATGATGGGCTTCACGGAGACCAGCGGGCATTTTGTCAGGGTCGTAGAGTTCGGCAAGAGTTTTTTCGGAATGGCGCTCACGTTCGTCGAGCACATTAAATACATGAAACTCAAGGAGTTTTTTTTGCTTTTCGCTGATATTTGGAAATGGGAAAGTGTTATAGCATAGAGAAGAAGAATAACGGTAGTCAGTTTTTAATCTACCTGCTACAGTTCTCACCCATGTCATATGCATTCTGGAAGAAATCATTCCAAATGATATTGGTTCAGCATTGTATATAGCCTGTGCCGCATCTGAAATTATTACATTATCATTGACAAATCCTATTGGAATATAATCCCTTCTTTCGGACGATGTCCTTGGAATAATTAACGCATTGCTATGGCAGTACGAAGTAAAATAATATTTATGTGGCATGTCCGCGAGGAGTCTTGTGCTTTTTTCACTACTGTTTGCGCGAGTATTTGACACCTGATTAAGCCGCTCTTTAATTTCTGGTATAGCTTTCGCCATAGATAAATTATCATCATCTATATATAGACACCATCTGCGCTCGCCCCTTAAATATTCTTTAGAACCAAGATATAAATATATTAGTTTATTTGATTCTGGGTGATGAGATGTAAGAGATTGTTTATCATGTTCACTTAAAACCAAGTAACCGCTATCATTTAATAAATTCCCATATACGATTTTTTGAAAATTTTGTGAAATTGGTGTGGAGCGTCTATTAATATAAGAAACAGTAGCAGATGTGAGATATGGGTTTATTTTTTTCACAAAAGTTACATTGTGATCTTTAAAAATAGGCTTGAGATTCTTTTGCTGATTTTGAACGCCTATTACTACTACAATGATTGCAGCATTATTTTTTGCACTGTTGATCCATTTAAATGATTGGTGCGCAAATGATATTTCTAAATTGTTTGTTAAAATTCTATTCCATAATAACGAAACCTGTTCACCTTGGCAAATTGAATTGGTTGAAACAAATGCAAATTTAGCATTAAGATCAAGAATATAACTTGAGGCTTTGAAAAACCAACACGTAATATAATCTAAGCTTTTATATTCAGATAGAAAAACAAATTTCATGTCCTCTTTTTGGTCTAAATTTTGATTTCTTGATCCTAAATACGGAGGATTACCCAGAATGTAAATTTCATCATCGGGTTGTTTCGGACAAATTTGTTCCCAATCAATACGGCAAGCATTTGCGCAAACAATTTTACCTGCATCCTTGAGCGGTAGGGCAGGCATGGTTCTACCAAAGGCTTTTTCAAAAACCATATTCATTTGATGTTCGGCAAGCCACAGCGATAATTTAGCTATTTCATGCGCAAAGTCATCAATTTCAATACCGTAGAAGTTATTTAGATAAATTTGTGAAAATGCCATTGAGGGCTTTTGAGTGATTTCATCAATCCGTTGCATTATCTCAATTTCAAGAGTACGCAATTCTTTATAAGCGATGATCAGAAAATTACCTGAACCGCAGGCAGGATCAAAGATTTTCAGTTTAGCAATTCGTTGTAATAGTTGCTCTAATTTGGTTTTACTGGTGTCAGCTTTGTTAAATGCTTCTTTGAGTTCATTGAGAAATAACGGTTCAATCACTTTCATTATATTGGGTACTGAGGTGTAATGCATCCCCAAGCCGCTGCGTTGATTAGTATCAACTACAGCTTGAATCATTGAGCCAAAAATATCGGGATTAATTACCGACCAATCTAATTCGCCGTTGTCGAGCAATAACTGGCGGGATTTGCGGGTAAATTTGGGTGCGGGGTGATTATCGCGAAATAATCCACCATTCACATAAGGAAAATTAGCGATATAATCAGGTAAATCATGGCGTTGATTATGGTTCATCACCGCGAAGATTTTATCTAAATATTCGTGTAAATCGCTACCATCGGCTTGAGTATAATTATTTAGCGCATGGCTAAATTGTTTTTGCGTAAAAATACCCGTATCTTCAGCAAAAAAACAAAATAATAACCGCGATAAAAACACATTTAGACTATGTAATTGCTCTTTACTGTTTAATTCTGGATTATCTTTTTTTATCTCATCAAAAAGTTTTGCCATTTTCTCGGCAGCTTTGACATCGGCAGGATTTTCACCTTGATAGGTGGCTTTTTCCATGCCAGCCCACGGTAAAAAGAAATCAAAATGTTTGGTGATATCGCTGAGTTTGATATCCAGTGTATCTTTGGTTTTGCTGTCGATGGCTAATAATTGCTGATAATCGGTAACAATCACAAAACGCGGATCATGTTTAATCGCATCAGGTTTATGTTTAAGTTCATCGATGGTTTGATAGAGTTGTGCGCTAGCTACTGGTTTAAACCAGAGTTTTTTCTTGAGTAGAATCTCGCCATCAATTTTGGACATATTTGTCCCGCCTTTTTGTAGGCGGGCAATCGTGGTTTTGGGGAAGCCAAACGCTAGCATAAATTCATAAATAAAAGTTTCTTGATTGAAATTTTGCATCAAGGTTTGTAAATTAGTTTCGATTTGTGCGATATTCATGTGGTTTGGCTTACTCTTAATTTGGTTAAGAGCTTATTTTAACATATAATTCCAATAAATTAAGTTGCTTAACTGCCACATTAAAACTAATTGCGCTTGCCCTTAGTGTGGATAAAAATCTTCCAAGATGGTTTTAGTCGTTTTTTGTGCCTTTTGTTTCGTAAAATGAGTTAGCTCATTAGCCAGCGCTTGAAATTGATTAAATTCTTCGCCACGATACAGCGCTTGAGTAAACTGATCCAGAAGCTGATTCAAGTTTGGATTAGCTTGTAAATCCTTAATATTAGCGACCGAATAAACTTTAGTTTGCCAATGGAACGCAGCCCAGCGAATTAAATACTGATTTGTTGTACTTAAATTTTGCTGTTGACATGCGTTTAGCAGCGCTTTTAAGCACTCTTTTTCTGTCCGTGGTTCAAGCGTCGTTAGCTGGTCTGGGGTTGATTTGTGTTTATTGCTCTTAGGTTTTGAGCGTGAGCGCCAGAGTAAATAAATTCCTGCCATGGTAATGAGCCAAGCCGCTGCGATTGCCATTGAAATATAAAACCATTTGCTAGTTGGCACGGTTTCGTTTGGTGTGCTTGAATTTTTTTGTGGTGCTGAGCTTGGTGTTGGGCTAATTGAATTATTTGCATTGCCATGTTCAGGTAAAACTTCAAAGTTGGTTGCTGGCAAAGTTACTTGTTGTAATTTATTATTGTCAATATCCCACCATTTAACCTTGGTAGCAGGAAATTCAACGTTACCGGCTTGAGTCGCAACATAGACAATTTTAAAGGTTTTGCTGGCGTGTAATTTATTATTGGCTACCGTGTCTGAGCTATTGGATTTCTCGGGATAGGCATTAATCCCTTTGGGATTGCTAAACTGTAATTCAGGTAGTGAACTTGCAGGAACGCCATCGGTCTCTAACGTTATGTTACGAGTTAGCGCTTCTCCCACGCGGATAGTTGTAGCCTTTGGTTGCCAATCTTCGCTAAGTTTTAATTGGCTCGCAGGTAGCCAGTTACTTGGATTCATCGCCTCAGGAATTGGTTTGATTGTTAAATCCACTGGCTTAGTCGTTAAGACAAAGGGTTGTTGATCAAGCATGGCAAAAAAACCGTTACCACGATTGACATTGCGCGGAATTTCACCACGAATTTGTAGCGCTGGAACGCTTAATGTGCCGACTGAATTTGGCGTGAGTAAGTATTTTTGCTCAACAACTTTATAATTACGCCCATTATGTGTGTCTTGATATTGGATGGCTTTACCTTGTGGTTGAATTTTTGCGTTAGGTAAATTAAAGTTATCCATGCTGAGATTATTGACAGTTACGCCGACATATATTTTTAGGCGCAACACGATTGGCACACCAACATAGCTACTGGTTTTAGTTGGAATTAATTCTGCCAACAAATTATTTTTTGCCAGCGCATTGGTTTGATTGCTTGCCGAATTTTTACTTACATTAATTGCAATTTGTGCCGTTGTATCATTGCCAACTTTTAGCGCAGGAATAAATTGTTTCCCCGCATTTTTAGGCATTAGCGTAATATCAAAAGTGGCTTGTGAACTGCGTTGACCATTAATAATACTAATTTGGCTGCTGCTACTGGTGCCGTAAATATTGAAATTGGCTTTGAGTGGCGCAAGATCAGGCGTATCACCAGAATTGGGTAGTGTGATGCTCAAAGTTAAGCTTTGTCCCAATTCCAAATCAGCATGATCGACGTTTGCCATAATCGTTGCATTGGCAAATGGGAACATTAAACTCAAGCTCAGAATGAGCAGACTTTTTTTAATCATTCGTGCCTCCTTGTTGCAATTGATAATCCCGCAAGAATTTATTGCGCAGTAAACCGCCTGGGTCATCCGGAATTTGTGCCAGTGCCGCACGAACCTGTTGATCTTGGTAATTTTGTGGCGGATTATTGCTATTCGCTCCGTTCATATTTTGCGGAGTTGGCGTTGGTTGTGGCGAATTTTTCGCTGGTGTCGGTTTATTCGCGGCTGGTGTTGGCTGCGGACTTGGACTCGGCGTGGGTTTTCGCTCAGGCTGATTTGGTTTAGCCTGATCTTTTTGATCTTTTTGATCTTTTTGATCTTTTTGATCTTTTTGATCTTTTTGATCTTTTT
>ERZ724506.124-NODE-124-length-30353-cov-8.120107_pt1 | contig 30353 bp, 27 predicted proteins | sample MGYA00376039_ERZ724506 | MGnify/ENA primary metagenome ERZ724506 (study PRJEB28724, sample SAMN07190887) | wastewater metagenome | isolation source: effluent of sewage treatment plant in Hong Hong | place: USA: Christiansburg, Virginia | collected 2016-03-01 ... | reverse complement strand
GCGGCTACCTACGGCCTTTTCAACTTAAAATATTTTTTTGTCGTGTACAGAGATCGTCCACATAAGCAAAATAGCGTTCCTTGACGAGTAAAATAGATTTTTGGGTTGAATGAGCCTTTAAAACTAATGACTTACGCATTTCGCTGAACACGCGCGTTTTGTGAACATAAAGGCATTAAAAATGCCTGAAGTGTGAACAAATAAGCGATAACCGCGTAAGTCCTAAACTTAGCAGGCTAAATGGGTTGGCTATGCTATTTTTTTTAATTGTAAACAGCAGTAAGCTTACTGTTGCAAATCGTTGTTCTTGTGTCTAATAAAATACGTTGGTAGGCTATGATTGACAGATAAGTGGAATAATATGCTCTAAGACTGCTCTATCTTTATTTGGGCGATGCATCCTTGCAAAATTAACGTAAGACAATAACCGTATTCAAAAGGTGGAAGACTTCTAACTCACCAAACACCGCACATGATGCACAAAATGATCCGCCATAAACGTGCTAATAAAATAATAACCGTGATCGTAACCCTCATGACGACGCAAGGTTAAAGGCTGATTATGTTGCAAACAGGTAGCTTCAAATAAATCAGGGTTAAGCTGGTTTGCCAAAAACTGGTCGCTTAATCCTTGGTCTATCAAAATAGGCGACACGCATTTGCCATCTTCCACTAATGCGGTGGCATCATAAGCGCGCCATGCTGCCGGATCTTCACCTAAATAATGACTAAACGCTTTTTGCCCCCACGGACATTGACTCGGTGCCGCAATCGGCGCAAAAGCTGACACCGATTGATATAACTCAGGATGACGCAACGCCAACACCAACGCGCCATGTCCGCCCATCGAATGCCCGAAAATTCCAACTTTGCTCGCATCAGCAGGAAAATGATTAAGAATTAACTCACGCAACTCGATGGTGACATAACTTTCCATAAGGTAATTTTTAGACCACGGCTCTTGCGTCGCATCTAAATAAAAGCCCGCACCGACACCAAAATCCCAATAATCGGCTTCGCCTGTAATACCTGCACCGCGCGGACTGGTATCTAGTGTCACCACCATCAAACCATATTCTGCCGCCAAACGTTGCGCGCCTGCTTTAATGGCAAAGGTTTCTTCGGTACAAGTTAAACCTGCCAAATAAAACAATACAGGCACTTTGCCCTGTTGCGCTTGTGGCGGCTGATAGACGGCAAAGCGCATTGGCAAACCAATCACCGTCGATTGATGCTGATAAAAGCCTTGCACACCGCCAAAACAGGCGTGTGTGCTACGAGTTTCAATGGCCGCCATGATTAAAACACCACTACAGAGCGAATAGACTCACCTGCTTTCATCAATCTAAAGCCTTCGTTAATGTCTTCAAGTTTTAAGGTGTGAGTGATGAGCGAATCAATATTAATTTTGCCTTCCATATACCAATCGACGATTTTAGGCACATCGGTACGACCACGCGCGCCACCAAACGCCGAGCCTTTCCATGTTCTGCCTGTCACTAATTGGAAAGGGCGTGTACTAATTTCTGCCCCTGCTTCGGCGACACCAATAATAATGCTTTGTCCCCAGCCTTTATGACAGCATTCCAAAGCTTGACGCATGACTTTGGTATTACCAATACATTCAAAGCTGTAATCTGCGCCACCGTCAGTGAGTTGAATAATCGCATCGACGACATTTTCCACTTCATTGGGATTGATAAAATGGGTCATACCAAATTGACGGGCTAACTCTTGACGCGCAGGATTAATATCGACACCAATAATTTTGCCCGCCCCAACCATTTTTGCCCCTTGGATAACATTCAAACCAATGCCACCCAAACCAAACACCACGACATTTGCGCCTGCTTCTACTTTAGCCGTAAACAACACCGCGCCCAAACCTGTGGTCACACCACAGCCGATATAACAAACTTTATCAAACGGTGCATCTTCACGGATTTTGGCTAAGGCAATTTCGGGAACAACGATGTAATTAGAGAACGTGGACGTACCCATATAGTGCAATAACGGCTGACCATTTAACGAAAAACGGCTGGTGGCATCGGGCATTAAACCTCTGCCTTGTGTGCTACGAATCGCTTGGCACAAATTGGTTTTTTGCGATAAACAAAACTTACATTCACGGCATTCGGGCGTATATAAAGGAATCACATGGTCGCCTTTACGCAGCGACTTTACGCCTGCACCCACATCCACCACCACGCCCGCGCCTTCATGACCTAAAATCGCAGGAAATAAACCTTCGGGGTCTGCACCTGAGAGCGTGTAATAATCGGTATGACAAATGCCTGTCGCTTTAATTTCGACTAATACTTCGCCAGCTTTAGGCCCTTGCAGTTCCACTTCTTCAATCGTTAATGGTTTACCAGCTTGCCAAGCAACGGCGGCACGAGTTTTCATGGAAGATTCCTTATAGGTTAAAACGTTTGGGCGTGTGCCTATTTGTGGCTAAATTTTGAGCATATTACTTTGTTTCTCCCTCACTCTAGCTCTCTCTCATAGGGAGAGAACTCCCTCGCCCTATGGGAGAGGGTTGGGGTGAGGGCTAAATCAAAACGTCAACAGACACTATTGTATTAAAGCTCTTTTAGAGCAATGTTTAGCTTGTAATGCAATTAATAAAAATAGCCCAATTAAAGGCTGGTTTGCTCATCTTGTATGGTTATAATGCGGCACATTTTAAGCTAACTTGTATGGCCTTGCATGATGAATTCTCTCAGTATTAAAATTGCTCAAGAACTTAGCGTTAAACCCGAACAAGTCGAAGCCACGATTCAGTTGCTTGATGGTGGTGCAACCGTGCCTTTTATTGCACGTTATCGAAAAGAAGTCACGCAGGGGTTAGATGATACGCAACTACGCAACCTAGAAGAGCGTTTATTATATTTACGCGAATTAGAAGATCGTCGTCAAACGATTATTAAAAGTATTGATGAGCAAGGCAAACTCAGTCCAGAATTACAACAAAAATTAGTTTTAGCCGAAACTAAAGCAGTATTAGAAGACTTATATCTGCCCTATAAACCTAAAAAAACCACCAAAGGCCAATTGGCCATTGCCGCAGGTTTATTGCCTTTGGCCGATAAATTGCTAAATGACCCAAACTTAACGCCAGAACAAGAAGCAGCGGCTTTTATTTGTGACGCTTATGCCGATACCAAAGCAGTATTAGATGGCGCAAAATATATTTTAATGGAACGTTTTGCTGAAGATGCCGACTTATTGGCGCAAGTTCGTCCTTATTTTTACCAAAATGCCCATGTCATGAGCAAAGTGGTGGCAGGTAAAGAAGAAGCTGCCGCTAAATTTAAAGATTATTTTGAATTTCACGAAGCGATTAGTGTGATTCCGTCACATCGTGCGTTAGCGGTTTTTAGAGGCCGTAACGAAGGCTTTTTAAGTGTTATGGTGAATATGCCTGACTTAGATAGCACTGTATTACACCCCTGTGAAACCCTGATTGCTCAACAGTTTGTCCTTAGTCAACAGCAACGTGCCGCCGATGCGTGGTTGTTTGAAGTCGTCAAATGGACGTGGCGTATTAAGTTGCAACCGCATTTAGAAAGCAGTTTATTAAGTGAGTTAAAACAGCAAGCCGATGCCGAAGCAATTCGTGTCTTTGGTCAAAATCTCAAAAACTTGTTAATGGCTGCTCCCGCAGGGCAACGTGCCACCATGGGTTTAGACCCTGGTATTAGAACGGGCGTTAAAGTAGCCATTGTTGATAACACCAGTAAATTAGTCGCGCATACCGTGATTTTTCCGCATCAACCTAAAAATGAATGGGATGAGTCCTTAGCGGTATTGGCGCGTTTATGTGCCGAGCATCAAGTCGAACTTATTGCTATTGGTAATGGCACGGCCTCGCGTGAAACTGACCAACTCGCTGCCGAACTCATCAAAAAACACCCCGAACTTAAATTGACTAAAATTGTGGTGAGCGAAGCAGGGGCATCAGTGTATTCGGCATCTGCTTTAGCGGCAGAAGAATTTCCTCAATTAGATGTTGTTTATCGCGGTGCGGTGTCGATTGCGCGTCGCCTGCAAGAACCCTTGGCCGAATTGGTCAAAATTGACCCTAAAGCGATTGGCGTGGGGCAGTATCAACATGATGTCAATCAAGTGCAATTAGCGCGTGGCCTTGAGGGAGTGGTTGAAGACTGTGTGAATGCGGTGGGGGTTGATGTCAACATGGCTTCTGTGCCGTTATTAACTCGTATTGCAGGTTTAAATAAAACCATCGCACAAAATTTAGTCAATTTTAGAAATGAGCATGGTGCATTTACTAACCGTGATGAGCTTAAAAAAGTGCCACGTTTAGGCGCAAAAACCTTTGAACAAGCCGCAGGCTTTTTACGAGTTATGGGCAGTAATAACCCCTTAGATGGCTCTAGCGTTCACCCCGAAGCCTATCCTGTCGTAGAAAAAATCTTGCGTAATCAAGGTGTATCATTAAGTGAGTTGATGGGTAATAGCAGCAAAATTGCCCATCTTAATGCGGCTGATTACATTGATGAGCGTTTTGGTTTGCCTACGGTACAAGATATTTTGCAAGAATTAGAAAAACCAGCCCGTGACCCACGTCCTGCCTTTGTTGCGCCTCAATTTATGGACGGCGTAAATGATATTAAGGATTTAGTGGTGGGTATGGTGATGGAGGGTGTTGTCACCAATGTTACTAATTTTGGGGCGTTTGTGGATATAGGCGTGCATCAAGATGGCTTGGTGCATATTTCGATGTTATCCGATGCTTTTGTCAAAGACCCACATACGGTAGTTAAAGCGGGCGATATTATTAAAGTCAAAGTGATTGAAGTGGATGTAGCGCGTAAACGCATTGCGCTAACACGTCGTTTAGCCGAAAAGCCTGCGCCGCAACAACAAGCCGCGCGCAATGAGCCAAAAGTGTCAAACCAACGTAGTTTTAATAGCTCGGCGCAGCAAAAGCCTAAAGGTTCTACACCTATTAAAACAGGCACTTTAGGCGATTTATTTGCCAAAGCAGGGTTGAAGAAGTAATTAACATGGGATGTTAAAAATAGGGGCAATATTTGCCCCTATTTTATTTAACGCGCCGCTAACTTACCCGCCATCCATGTCATACATTGACGTGGCATTAAACGATTAATTAAAGGCAAAGGTTTATTCATAACGCCTGTAACTACACTGCTACTACAAGCGCATTTCATGGCTCGAATCGCTGTTTTAGCCACAGTTTCGGGGCTGTCCATGATTTTGGTTAAAAACGTTCCTTCGTTGCCTGCTACATCATGAAACGGGGTAGCAGTTGCACCAGGACAAACAGCTAATACGTTAATTCCATTTGCTTTTTCTTCAACAGCTAATGCCTCAGACAACATTAAAACATAGCCTTTGGTGGCGGCATATACTGCAAAATTAGGGCAAGCCTGAAATGCCGCTACCGAGGCGATATTCATAATACGGCCTTGTTTACGCTCACGCATACTCGGTAATACGGCATGACATAACTCAGTTAAGGCCACCATATTTAATTGCATCATGCCTTGAATACGGTCAAGTGGCATATCCCCAAAGTTGTCGTTAAGTCCAAAACCTGCATTATTAATTAAGGTATCTACCGATAAACCTAAACCTTCAACGGCTGTGACCAATTGAGCCGCCGCGCCGACTTGCTCTAAATCCAAACCAAGTACTTCTACGCGTACACCATGTTGGCTACGCAAATCACTAGCTAAAGCTTCTAGTTTGTCTTTTCTACGTGCAACAAGCACCAGAGTTTGTTTTTCTTGAGCGGCTAATTGACGTGCTAAGGCTTCACCAATACCACTTGATGCGCCAGTAATAACAGTTGCTAAGGTATGACTCATAATAAACTCGTTTATATCAAAGATAATAGGCAAGCAAGCATCAACGCGAGTTCATGGCTGCTTTGTATAAAACTATACTATTTGATAATTCGATAATTGTCAAACTATTGAAGTAATAAAAGTGTTTTTGTGAACGAGTTTGTATTTGGGTTATAAAGGTTGTTTAGGAATGGGGGCAGGGCATCCTAGCCCACTAAAGAGAGCACATTTAATGCACTTGTATTGCAAATAACTGGCGAATCTCTGTTAACTCAAATACATATTCGGTGTGACAAAACTGACAATTTAAACGAATCTCACCTTGTTCGGCTAAAATATCCTCACACTCCGCTTGACCTATACTTAATAATGCCTGAGCTGTACCGTCGCGTGAGCAAGTGCAGCTAAATGTGACTGCTTGAGACTCAGGTAAAGTCACTTCTTCTTCATGGTATAAACGATACAAAATTTCGTCGGCAGATAAACCTAATAACTCATCGGTTTTTAAGGTTTGTGTCATTTGTACTAAACGTGTCCAGCGGTCTTCATCTTCATCCTCTTGGCTTTGAGGTAAAGCTTGTAATAACAAGCCCGCGCCTTGAGTTTGATTGGCCGCAAGCCATAATCGGGTTGGTAGCTGCTCGGACTGGCTAAAGTAATTTTCTAAATAGTCCGCTAAATTATCACCCGTTAGCTCCACAATACCTTGATAACGCTGACCGTTTTCGGGTTCTAAGGTAATTACCAATAAGCCATCTGCTAATAAATCACTCAAACTAGCCTCATTAGCAAAGTCGGCTTTTTCATTTAGCTGAGCAATCGCACGTATTTGATGATGATGATTACATTCGGCCATCATCATTTTTAACGCCCCATTACCTCTTGCTTGCAAACTTAAACGTCCTTCGAGCTTTAAGGTTGCTGTCAACAAAACACAGGCCGTTACAAACTCAGCGAGTAGTTTTTGAATGACACTAGGATAGGCGTGACGTTCAAAAATTTCGCTTAAACAATCTTGCGTTTGTACGATTTCACCTCTAACAGGACTATGGGCAAAATAAAAGCGTTGGCGAATATCGGGCATAAAAAATCTCTTTAACAAAAATGGGCGAGTTTGTCGGTATTTTATGGCTTTTTAGCTACTTTAGTTTGGAAAAATCATCAGCAATTTTTATGATAGCGTATTAAAAGTTAAAATTTAGACAATTTAGCGAGGGCTTTAGTATAAACTCAGCCGCGAATTCGTTAGAATACGCAACAAGATTACACAAAATCGTGGTTTTGTTTGACACGAATGCTTGACCAAAATAGTACAACTCGCTACTTTTGCACAATTGTTAGCACTACAAGAACGTAGTTCTTGACAAACAGTGTATGATGCTGCGTGTACGCGCTAAACAGCTTTAATATAGCCACACTTGGCACAGATATTCCTAAATCAGGAGGAACTTAATGAAACTCAATCGGATTGCTCTCGCTGTGATGTTAGCTGCCCCCTTGGCGATGTCCGCTCATGCTGGCTTGTACTCTGTTACACCGCTAGTGGGCTATCACTCACCTGATAAAGGCGATTCAGGTGCTTATGTGGGCTTGTCAGCTGGTGTGAAGCTATTTCCTGCAGTGTCTGTTGAAGCTGAATACGGCAAAGCTTCAGACGCAAAATTTTTAAACGCAAATATGCTGATTGCTCCTCAATCATGGGCTAGTGGCAAAGTATCTCCTTATGTATTATTTGGTTTTGGCAAAGAAGATATTGATGCTATTACTGGTATTACTAATGGTAGAACAGATACCACTATGAATTTAGGCGGTGGAGCACTTTATCCTCTTGATGACAAATGGTCATTCCGTGGTGAACTGCGCGCTATTCATAACTCTGATTGGAGTAAAACTGACTATTTGTTATTAACAGGTTTGCAATATAGCTGGGGTGGAAGTCAACAGCCACAAGTCATATATACACCTGAGCCTGTTTATGTATTGCCTGCCGATGCCGATGGTGATGGCGTAGTTGATGCTAATGACCGTTGCCCGAATACCCCGTTAGGTTGGGAAGTAGGTACTGATGGTTGCCCATTAGACTATGATAAAGACCGTGTACCTAACAGTATTGATGAGTGTCCAAATACACCAATTGGTATGCAAGTGGGTGCAAATGGCTGTCCATTAGATGAAGATAAAGATGGCGTGTCTGATGCTAAAGACAGATGCCCAGGTACTGCGCCTGATATCATCGTAGATGATAATGGTTGTGCCAAAACCATTACTAAACAAACCACAGAAGCCATTAAAGAACAGATTAATATTGTGTTTGATTCAAACCAATCAGTTATTAAATCTGAGTTTAAAGGTGAAGTGGCAAAAATCGCTGATTTAGCTAAAGCAAACGGTAATTCATTTATCACTATCGAAGGTCATACTGACGCTTCAGGTAACCTTGCTAAAAATAAAGCGTTATCTCAAGCACGTGCGACTGCTGTAATGAATATGCTAATGAGTGACTATGGTGTTGAAGCTAGTCGTGTAACAGCAGTAGGTTACGGTTCAAGCAAACCAGTTGCAAGCAATACAACAGCCGAAGGCAAAGCGCAAAACCGTCGTGTGATTGCTGTGTTAACTGCTCAAAAAGTTAACACTGTCACGACTGAGTTGAAAAAGCCTGTTAAAGCCAAAGCAAAAGGCAAAAAAGCGACCAAGAAAAAAGCTAAGAAATAATTAGCCCATTCAGCGCTGCTTAATTGCAATAAAAACCACCTTTTAGGTGGTTTTTGTTTTTTTGTAAAATAAAAATGACGAATTGCACAAGTTGTCATCAGTCTTGCGGTATAATGCGCCCCTTTTCTAGCAACACTCGGCTTTAGACTACTATTATGTCCATTCAAAACCTGCGTAACATCGCCATCATCGCTCACGTTGACCACGGTAAAACAACTTTGGTTGATAAACTTTTGCAACAATCTGGCACATTAGGTGACCGTGCAGGTGAAGTTGAACGGGTCATGGACTCTAATGCCATTGAAAAAGAGCGTGGCATTACCATTTTAGCCAAAAATACCGCCGTAAAATGGAATGACTACCGTATTAACATCGTCGATACACCAGGCCACGCCGATTTTGGCGGTGAAGTTGAACGTGTATTAAGCATGGTTGACTCTGTTTTATTGTTGGTAGATGCCGTTGACGGCCCAATGCCGCAAACTCGTTTTGTAACTATGAAAGCGTTTGCTCAAGGCTTAAAGCCTATTGTTGTTGTCAACAAAGTTGACCGTCCTGGCGCACGTCCAGAATGGGTAATTGACCAAGTATTTGATTTGTTTGACCGTTTAGGTGCAACCGAAGAGCAATTAGACTTTCCTGTTGTGTATGCCTCCGCATTAAATGGTATTGCTGGCTTAACGCCAGATACCATGGCTGAAGACATGACCCCGTTGTTTCAGACCGTTGTTGACCGTGTTAAATGCCCACAAGTTGATGTTGATGGCGCATTCCAAATGCAAATCTCCTCGCTAGATTATTCTAGCTATGTTGGTGTTATTGGTATTGGCCGTATTCAACGCGGTAAAGTTAAAACTAACACCAACGTGGTTATTGTTGATAAAGACGGCAAAAAGCGTAATGGCCGTATTTTGCAAATCATGGGTTATCATGGTTTACAGCGTATCGAAGTGACCGAAGCAGGTGCTGGCGATATCGTGTGCGTTACTGGTATGGAAGGCTTAAATATTTCTGATACCTTGTGTGATCCACAAAACGTAGAGGCATTGCCTGCATTAACCGTTGATGAGCCAACAGTATCGATGACTTTCCAAGTTAACAACTCTCCTTTTGCGGGTAAAGAAGGTAAGTTTGTTACGTCACGTGTTATTAAAGACCGTTTAGATCGCGAATTAATTCACAACGTGGCTTTGCGTGTTGAAGCGACTGACAGCGCTGACCGTTTTAAAGTGTCAGGTCGTGGTGAGTTACATTTGAGTATCTTAATTGAGAACATGCGTCGTGAAGGCTTTGAATTAGGCGTATCTCGTCCCGAAGTGATTTTGAAAGAAATTGACGGTGCGATGAATGAACCCTTTGAAGCGGTGATGTTTGATGTTGAAGAACAGCATCAAGGCACGGTGATGGAGCAATTGGGTTTACGTAAAGGCGAAATGACCGATATGGTTGTTGATGGTAAAGGTCGTGTGCGTATTGAAGCGACTGTGCCTTCACGTGGTTTGATCGGTTTCCGTTCTGAGTTTTTAACCTTGACTTCAGGTTCGGGTATCATGACTTCCAGTTTTTCGCACTATGCACCCATGAAAGCGGGTAGTGTAGCTAAGCGTCAAAATGGCGTAATGGTATCTATGGTTCAAGGCAAAGTATTGGGTTATTCCTTGTTTAACTTACAAGAACGTGGCCGTTTATTTTTGGGTCATGGTGTAGAAGTTTACGAAGGCATGGTCATTGGCTTAAATGCTCGTGGCGACGACATGGCAGTTAACCCTACCAAAGGTAAGCAGCTAACCAACATTCGTGCCGCAGGTACTGACGAAAACATCGTCTTAACCCCACCAATCAACTTTACCCTAGAGCGTGCTTTAGAGTTTATTGAAGATGATGAGTTGGTTGAAGTTACACCACAGTCGATTCGTATTCGTAAAAAATATCTTACCGAAAACGAACGTAAGCGTATGGGTCGTTAATATAATGACTTACGCATTGCACACGCGTGTTTTGTGAACGTAAAATCGTTGAAAACGATTGAAGTAAACAAATAAGCGATAATTGCGTAAGTCATAAATATATAAAAAGGCATCTACATAGATGCCTTTTTTGTGCCTGTTAGAATGCCAAGTAGTTAACAGTTTGTATGGCGTGGCATTATAAAGAGGTGAATCTGTTCACAAAAACATCAAAAGAAGAGGCAAAAATAAAATTTCTTAACTACTATCAGCACACATCAAATAAATATAAATTTATCTTGTTGATTTGAGGATTTATTTTAAATCTTATCTTCGCAATGAAATAACGGATATTGAGTGAGGGTAGTTATGAACACAGCACATACCATTCGTTTTGTCACCACCGTACATCGTGACCAAGCCTTATTAAAGTCTATTTTGGCTACTTTTGGCCATCAGCGTAATGCAGATTGGCGTTATCAGTCAGAAGGCGCAGTCAATGTTATTATTCTAGACTCGGATGAATGTTCGGCTCAGGATATTTTAGATGCTCATCAAATGGCTGATGAAATTGTTTATTATACCCAAGATGCCTCTTTGGCCACTAAAAAGCATTTTGTATTAGCCAAGCCTGCACAGGCACGTCACTTTGTTCAGCTGTTAGAGCAATTACAACAGCACCTCTTAGTCAAAGAGCAAGATTACACCAAGCCACGTTTAGATGCCGTGTCAGATGCACAATTACAACGGCATACTTTGGCATATTCATGATGTTTTGTTACCACATACATCAAAAAAGATAATATTACTTGACGTAGGCAGGCACATTAATTTTAAATTATCACAGCTTACGCAATAGACTGTAACTGTGCTGTCTGTAGAGTTTATAGGTGTGTTTGAGTGTGCTATTTTAGGGTAGCCTTGACGCATTAACCTGCAACAAAATCTACACTAGTGCATGATTGTACTTAGTGCGTTAGTTTTAAGATATTATTTTGACGTAGGATTATAATCATGACTTCGAATTATGTTATTTCTGTTATTGCCGAAGAACATGACAAAGCTTTAATTAAGTCACTTTTAGCAAGTTTTGGTGACCGTGGTGATAACCAATGGAGCTATAGAGAACATAGCCCAGACTCAGATGTGATTGTGGTTGATTTTGAGTTACATGCTCAAAAGCTGCCATTACAAGGTGCTAAAGCAGGGCATATTGTTGTTGCGTATTCTCAGCAAGCACCTACTAATTCACCGACTCCTTTTATGATTCCTAAGCCTGTTCGTGGTCGTGATTTTGTTAAATTACTAGAACGTTTAGAAGATGTATTAAAAGCAGATGACGAAGACGAATTTGCTAAAACACAACGTCGTATTGTGTTTTAATTTTTTCTAAAATCATAAAAAAGCCTCCTTGTTCAGGAGGCTTTTTTGTTTAGCCAGTAAATAACGCTTTATTGATAAAAAAGTGACACGCAATACTTAGGCCGTAACCTAAGGCAATTGCCCATGACCATTTTAAATGGCTAAAAAAAGTATAATAGCCTTTAGCTTGCCCCATCATCGCAACACCTGCCGCAGAACCCACAGAAAGTAAACTACCACCTACGCCAGCCGTTAACGTCACTAATAACCATTGCCCAATATCCATTTGGGGCTGCATTTGTAACACAGCGACCATAATAGGAATATTATCAACTACTGCCGATAACATACCAATTAAAATATTAGCCGTTGTTGCGCCTAAATCGTTATACAGTAAATGAGAAGCAAGTTCCAAATACCCCACAAAACCTAAACCACCGACACACATAATCACCCCAAAGAAAAACAAGAGGGTATCCCATTCGGCTTGTGCGACAAATTTAAAGCTATCAAATGCACCTATATCACCCACTTGCCCATACTGTGATGTATCAGTATCTCGTGCTTGGTGCGTTTTACTTAAGTAATAACCATAAAACTTAAGTAAAGCTAGGCCAGTCATCATGCCTAAAAAAGGCGGCAAATTTAAAAAGCTATGAAAAGAAACAGCCATCGCAATGGTGACCATAAATAAACCAAGTACTGCCCATGCACCGCGTTTTAGAGGGCTGCCTTCTTTAGTAGCAGGAGGTGTTTGGGTGCTAATAGCAAAAGACATACAGAATGCAGGCACAACAAAATTAACCAAGCTGGGTAAAAATAACGCAAAAAATTTACCAAATTCAACTAAGCCTTTTTGCCATACCATTAAGGTAGTAATGTCACCAAAAGGGCTAAAGGCACCGCCCGCATTGGCGGCAACTACAATATTAATCGCACCTAAACTAATAAACTTAGGGTTGTCTTTGCCAACGGCTAATAACACCGCGCATAACACTAAAGCGGTGGTTAAGTTATCTAAAATGGGAGACAAAAAGAAGGCACAAAAGCCTGTTATCCAAAATAAGGTACGATAGTTAAAGCCTTTACCAATTAACCAAACTCTAAGCGCTTCAAAAATACCGCGTTCGCTTAATGCGTTAACGTAGGTCATGGCGGCTAATAAAAACAGTAATAATTCGGCATATTCTAACAAATAATGTTTAACCGCTTGTTCAACGGCATGTGTATCACCATGCCAATTAACCGCAATCACAATCCAAATTAACCCTGCCCCTAACATTACAGGCAATGATTTTTTAATATGTGTTTGCTCTTCAAAAATAACGCAAATATAAGAAAAAATAAAAATAGCTAAAACAGTAAAACCAATGGGATGGTTGGTGAAGTTTTGACTTGAGCTACTGGCATAAGAGAGCGAAGGCAATGCAAGGCTTGCACAGCCTAAAAGGACTTTTAGCATAAACACTCCATGGGTTATTAGGGACAAAAATTACGCAAGCGTAATCTTTACAATAAAATTTAACCCTTGGAGTGTATGCCTAGAATAAGACTTAGACGAGTAAAAATTTTTTAGATTTTATTTGGTTTTAAATTATCTCAAAAATAAGCTTAGCACGTCATTAAGATAATTAAAGCCTAACTCGGTGCATTTTATATGATTATTTTTTAAACTAAGCCAGTTTTTGGCTAGTGCAGGGGCAAGTTGTGCCTCAAGTAATGGCCAAGATAACCCTGTTCTTTGTTCAAAATAAGCAATCGGTACACCTTGTTTTAGGCGTAAGCCATTCATCATAAATTCAAAGCTTAAATCATCGTCAGAGACTTTTTCTAAGCCTAAACGCGTTTGTTGTTGTGGTGCAGCCGCTAAATAATCTTTGGGTAAACGGGTTTTGCGGTATCTAAAAATACCCTCTGGGGTAGTGACTTTGCCATGTGCGCCTGCACCAATCGCCAAATAATCGCCAAATTGCCAATAATTAAGATTGTGTTGGCTAGGTTTATTGTGCGTATAAGCCGACACTTCGTATTGTAATAAACCTGCTTGCGCCAGTTTTTGTTGTCCTGCTTCTTGAATTGCCCATAAGGTATCATCATCAGGCAACACGGGTGGTTGACGATAAAACGCGGTATTAGGTTCGATGGTGAGTTGATACCATGACAAATGAGGCGGATTAAAACTTAGGGCAATGTTTATATCTAACAAAGCATCGTCTAAAGTCTGATTAGGTAAACCATGCATTAAGTCGAGATTAAAATTAGTAAATCCTGCGGCTTTGGCTAATAAAATAGCTTTCTCGGCTTCACTTTGGCCATGAATCCGTCCTAAATTTTTGAGTTGTAAACCATTAAAACTTTGAATACCCAGCGACAACCGATTGATGCCAGTGGCTAAATACCCCTCAAAACTGCCATGTTCAACAGTGGCAGGATTGGCTTCTAAGGTGATTTCGCAATTTGCTTCAAAGGTCATTTTTTGTTTGAGTTGACTAAACAACTGTTGATAAGCTTGTGGCGACAATAAAGACGGTGTACCGCCTCCAATAAATACACTATGAATCGCGCGACCTTGCAGCCATGCTAAATCTTGGTCTATATCCAGTAAAAGTGCGGCAATGTACTCATCTTCGGGTAAACTTTGCGGACTAGTGTGCGAGTTAAAATCGCAATAAGGGCATTTGCGTACACACCAAGGCACATGAATATACAAACTTAACGGCGGTAATGAGGACATAAAAAATGGCTTATTGGTTGATGAAGTCCGAACCCAGTGTTTTTGGCATAGAACATTTGGCACAACAGGGCGTGGCATTATGGGACGGTGTGCGTAATTATCAAGCACGAAATTTTTTACGGCAAATGAAAAAGGGTGATATGGCGTTTTTTTATCATTCTAATTGTAAGGTGGCAGGTATTGTGGGTTTAATGCGTATTGCGCGTGAGGGCTATGCTGACCCAACACAGTTTGACCCTGAGCATAAATATTATGAGCCTAAGTCCACCTTAGATAATCCACGGTGGACGGGTGTTGATGTGGAATTTGTACAAAAATTTGAGCAAACTTTATCGCTAACAGAGTTAAAAGCCATGCCTGAGTTAGGCGATTTGGCTTTAGTACGGCAGGGTAATCGTTTGTCGTTAATGCCTGTGAGTGAGGCGCAGTGGCAAGCGATTTTGGCTAGATGTGGGGGATAAAGCAAAAAGGCGCATAATGGCGGAATACACTACCAACTGCATACAGGCAACTAACTCCCTAAAATACCAACGTCGCCAACGCCTCTTTCAACTGACTCATTGCTTGTCCTCGATGGCTAATCTGATTCTTGAGGCTAGGCTCAAGCTCGGCACTACTACAACCACGTTCAGGCAACCAAAATAAAGGGTCATAGCCAAAACCATGTTCGCCACGTTTTTGTGGCAAAATCTCACCATGCCAAATGCCTTGGCAAATAATCGGTAAAGGGTCGTTAGCGTGCCGCAAAAATACTAACACGCACACAAATTGCGCCTTAATAAGCTGTTGTCCACGAAAAAGCACTAAGTCATTAAGAAGCTTTTCGTTATTGCTGCTATCTTTTGCCCCAACGCCTGCATAACGCGCCGAATAAATACCTGGCCCGCCATTCATCACATCGACACATAAACCCGAATCATCGGCTAAGGCAGGTAAACCCGAAATTGCAGCCGCATGACGTGCTTTAATTAAGGCATTTTCTACAAAGGTTAAGCCTGTTTCATCGGCATCACTAATATTTAAGGACTTTTGGGTAATTAACTCAAAAGGATAATCACTCAAAAGCGTTTGTAATTCGTGTAGTTTGCCCTGATTGCCTGTCGCAATAACGAGTTTTTGCATAAAAAATCCGTTGAGTCATCTTGAGTGTTTATAATAGGCGCGATGGTAGCAGATATCAAAATTTTAGGCGCGGTTTGAGTTATAAGTGAGTCAACAATGAGTGGACGGGTACAGCTTTTTTGCCTAGGGCTAATAATTGTGTTGTTGATAATATGTGGCGTTATAGCATGGCAAACAACCGCAGATACTAGACCAAGTAATGTAAGTGGAACTTTATTACAAGTGTTTTTGTATCATGTAAGCTGGTTAATGTTTTTGTTTTTACCGCTGGTTATTTGGGGCTTTAAGCACAAACAAGTATCTTTAGGTTTTACTATAGTAGGTGTACTTGGCTTAATCTTAGGTATTTATGCCCGTTTTGTTGAGCCTAATTTGTTAATTGTTAAAGAGTCGCACATTAAAACAGGCTATAAGTTAAAAATCGCTTTGATTAGCGATATGCACTATGGCTTGTATTCAACGACTGGCCAAATGCAGCGATTGGTCAATAAATTAAATTCTTTAGAAGTGGATGCGATTGTGGTTGCGGGGGATTGGACGTACGAGCCGCCCAAAAAATTCAGTTTAATACAGCAATTAGCCCCTTTTAAACAATTGCAACACCCTGTGTATTCGGTGATCGGTAACCATGATGAGCAAATGCCTGGCCCTGACATAACACAAGAGTTAGAGGTAGCCTTGATAGCTAATGGTGTGCGGCCTATAGAAGGTCAAAGTATAGATTTAGGTAAAGTAAGGTTGGCAGGCATTGCCGATTTATTGCCCGCAAATACGCGCCATGAACGATTACAAGCTTTAAAAATTCAAGATAAGCCGTTGTTATTATTAACCCATAACCCTGATAGTTTGCACAAGTTGCCTAAATTAACGCAGCCTTTTGTGATGTTGGCAGGGCATACGCATGGTGGGCAAGTTAATTTGCCCATATTGACTCAAAAAATACTGAGCTTAGTTACTAAGGGGCATTACAAACGTGGTTTATATGTCTTACCCCAAAACAATCAGATTTTTGTGACCAGTGGTATTGGTATGGTGGGCTTGCCGTTGCGTTTTGCTATGCCACCTACTATTGATGTATTGCAGTTTAAGTGAGTTTATCATTAGCAAAAGCCTGTTTAAATTCGCCATAAAAACCACTTGAAATGTAAGGGTTAATGGGTTCATTATCAAAGATGGACTTTTAAGGGTTGTTGATATTTGAACTGGCAACTCAGCTCACTCGCAAAGCGTTAATAGCCCCTATAAAGAAAATGTCAGTAAAAATATAATAGGAGAGTGTCCAATGCAAGATAGACCATTAACCGCAGAAACCGTTGAAGAAGTGAGTGTTGATAGTCGTCAGGAAGCAGAACTCGAAAAAGTAGGGGTTGCAATCCAAGAGATTTTGCTTACAACGCCTGTTTGTGATGTGCAAGAAGTAGCGGATGCCTTAGTACAAGGTTTGTCTGTTGATGAGCAACAGACCTTGCTACGCGCCCTTAAAAAGCGTCATGTTGACGAAGTGATGGAGAATGCGCCAGAGGAAGATTTGGATCAAGTATTAGCACCAGATTGGCGTGATGGTAGTTATCCTTATCAATTTAAGATGAAGCGTGCTAGTTATGAGCATCAAAAATATAAGTTACAAATAGAGTTACTAAAGTTTCAAGCGTGGGTCAAAGAGACAGGGCAGCGCATTGTAATTTTGTTTGAAGGTCGTGATGCAGCAGGTAAAGGCGGCACCATTAAACGATTTATTGAACACCTAAATCCACGTGGAGCGCACATTGTGGCACTCGAAAAGCCAAACGAACAAGAACGGGGTCAATGGTATTTTCAACGTTATACGCAGCATTTACCAACCAGTGGCGAAATCGTTTTGTTTGATCGTTCGTGGTATAACCGTGCAGGCGTTGAGCGAGTCATGGGCTTTTGCAACGAGCAAGAGTACACCGAGTTTATGCGCCAGTGTCCTGAGTTTGAGCGTAATTTAGTGCGTAGCGGTATTCATTTAATAAAGTTTTGGTTTTCGGTTAGTCGTTCAGAACAGCGTCTGCGGTTTAAAGAAAGAGAAATTCATCCACTAAAACAATGGAAGTTGTCACCGATTGATTTGGCTTCTTTGGACAAATGGGAAGATTATACGGCGGCAAAAGAGTCAATGTTTTATCATACCGATACTGCCGACTCTCCGTGGTATGTGATTAAATCCAACTGTAAAAAACGTGCGCGTTTAAATGCAATGCGTTATGTCTTAAATCGCTTTGACTATCCTAATAAAGATGAAAACAACATTGGGGCGGTTGATCTGCTGATTGTTAGTCGTGCTAATTCGGTTTTGCCACCAAAGCATGTACCAACGGTTGACCGTGAATAAAATGCTTTGTGGGCGGCTTAAGGCATGATGAGTTGTATCTTGATGCCTTAGCGACTTAACCTATAAATGGCCACTTCACCCATTAAATTAGGAAAGCGTTGCATTAACACGCTGCCTTGTTGGTCATCGTCCACCGCCAAACGATTTAATATTTTAATATCTAATTTTTGGCATAAGCTTTCAAAGTCTTTAAAAGTGCATAAATGAATGTTGGGTGTGTTATACCAAGAGTAGGGTAAAGCTTCTGAAACTGGCATCTTTCCTTTTAAAAACAAATAACTACGTGCTTTCCAATGCGCAAAATTAGGAAAGGTAATAATCGCCTGTTTGCCTACCCTAAGCATATCTTTAAGAAGTTGGTCGGGTTTTTCTACCGCTTGTAAGGCTTGAGTCATAATCACGTTATCAAAACTGTTATCGGCAAAGTTATCTAAACCTTCATTTAAGTTTTGTTGAATGACGTTTACGCCACGTGCCACGCATTCATTAATTTTATCTTCGTCAATTTCTAGGCCATACCCTGTAATAGCAAAATTGTCGCGTAAGTGCGCCAATAACTCGCCATCACCACACCCTAAGTCTAATACCCGTGAGTTAGGTTTTATCCAGCGTTCGGCTAATCGTAAATCAAGACGCATGAGTGACTCCCACAGCGCGTTGTACGCTACCTAAAAAGTTTTTTAACAAGGTGACATAACGTGGAATGGGAAACAAAAATGAGTCATGGCCTTGTGGTGCGTCGATATCGGCATAAGCCACGTTTTTGCCTTGAGCCATGAGCGCATTAACAATTTCTTGGGAGCGTTGCGGCGCAAAACGCCAATCAGTTGTAAACGAAATCACTAAAAATCTACAGTTAGCGCGTTGTAAAGCCTGTTGTAAATCATTGTTGTATTCACGCGCAGGGTCAAAATAATCTAAGGCTTTGGTCATCAATAAATAAGTATTGGCATCAAAGTTTTTAGAAAACACTTCGCCTTGATGACGTAAGTATGATTCAACCTGAAACTCAACATCGTAACCATATAAAAACTTGCCTGATTTTAAGTCACGACCAAATTTTTGCTTCATGGCATCGTCAGATAAATAGGTAATATGCCCCACCATACGCGCCAAAATTAAGCCACGTTTGGGGTAAGTGTCCATCTCGTAATAATGGCCACCATGAAAGTCGGGGTCAGATAAAATAGACTGCCGCGCCACCTCATTAAAGGCAATATTTTGAGCCGAGAGTTTGGGGGAGCTGGCAATAACGATGGCACTGCGTAGCCTCTCAGGAAAGTCCACCGCCCATTGTAAAACCTGCATTCCACCTAAAGAGCCACCCACAACGGCCGCCCAACACTCAATACCTAAATAATCAGCCAAACGTGCTTGAGACTGTACCCAATCTTTAACGGTCATTAACGGAAAGTCCGCACCATACAAACGACCCGTTGCAGGGTTAAACGAAGAAGGGCCTGTTGAGCCATGACAGCCGCCCAAATTATTAAGAGCAACTACAAAAAACTGATTGGTATCAATGGCTTTGTTTGGGCCAATACAGCTATCCCACCAACCTGCTTTTTTGTCATCTTGGTTGTGAAAACCTGCGGCATGATGATGCCCCGACAGCGCGTGACAAATCAAAATCGCATTGGATTTATCGGCATTTAAGGTGCCGTAAGTTTCGTACATCAGCGTATAGGCATCAAGGGTGCGTTCACAGGCGAGTGTTAAAGGCTGTGTAAATTCAACACGTTGTGGCGAAACTAAACCCACAGAATCGGGCGGAAAGGTGCTTGTCATGGGCTATCAGTATTTGCGATTTTGAAAGGATTTAGTCTAAAGAGTGTAGGGTGAGAGTGCAACATTTTTGGGCGTTTTTAAATTGTTGTATTGGTACTTTCGTGCTAGATTTGTTGGCGTAAATGTAGCTGTTATAGGTTTTATCAATAAAAAATGAGGTTTTTATGGCTTTTACACAGCAGTTAGCGTTAGTGACGGGTGCAGGCTCAGGCATTGGTCGTGCAACGGCGATTCGTTTGGCACAGTTAGGCGCACGTGTCATTATTTGTGACCGTAACGCTCAATCTTTGCAAGAAACACAAGCCTTGTTGCAACAACAAGGGGCGCAAGTGTACAGCGAAGTAGCCGATGTGTCGGACTGGCAAGCGATGCAAGCCTTAGCAGCGCGTGTACACCAACAATATGGTGTGTTAGATATTTTGGTTAATAATGCAGGTGTTGCTACCGCAGGCGAGTTTTTGAGTACCCCTATCGAAGACTGGCATTGGGTGATGAGCATTAACTTAATGGGGGTGGTTCATGGTTGCAAAGCCTTTGGTAGTGCCATGACCGAGCGTAAACGAGGCCATATTGTCAATGTGGCTTCTGCCGCAGGTTATTATGCCGCACCCGATATGTCGGCGTATTCGGCTAGTAAACATGCCGTTATGGGCTTGACTGAATCTTTACGTATTGAGTTGGCTGAGTTTAATGTGGGTGTAAGTGCCATTTGTCCTGGTGTGATTAATACCAATATTGTGGCGGCTATGCGTACTCATGGTGAAGTAGTTCAGGCTCAAGCAAAATTGGTCGATGTGTATCGTAAACGCAACTATGGCCCTGAGGGTGTTGCCGAGGCCATTGTGAGCGCAATTAAACATAACCGAGCCGTTGTACCTGTTAGCCCCGAAGCATGGGTGTTATATGCCAGCAAACGCCTTGCTCCCACTGTTATGGATAAAATTCAACGTACGGCTTTGTTTAGAAAGTTAAAGCCTTAATTTTGTGCCAATGCCGCCTCAACTTCGGTCAAGGTTTGTTGTGTCGCAGCAATATCCAACAGCTTTACCGCTTGCTGTGCAAAAGCTAAGGCTTCACGCGCACGTCCTTGATGTAGCAAAAGGTCTGCTAAATTATTAAAGCCCGCCGATTCATTAGGAAAGCGACGTATTAACTCTCTAAATGCGGCTTCACCTTTAGCTGCATCGCCCAAGGTCACCGAGCTATTAGCTAAGCCCAACCATGCTATTTTTTCTGTGGGCCAATATTGAGTCGCTTGGGCATAACCTGCCTGTGCGCCACTAAGCAAGCCCTGTGTTTCTAAAATACTCAGTTGTTGTAAGGTTTTATCGGCTTCTAACCAAGCGGGTAATTGTGTAGGGTCAAGTATTAGGCTTGCCCAATAATTGCCCCGCGCCCACGTATATTCAAAAGTCGAAAACGACACTACTAAACGCCTATCAACACCCGAACGTAATATAAATTCTTGACGTGCATAATCAACCCCAACCACTACCGCAAAATGCCACACGGGATACAGCTTTAAACCATTATTTTGTAATACTAAAACAGGAAGTCCTGCCTCTAAAGCAGTAAAAATAGCCTGTAAATTGGGGGCAAGAGGATACGCCAAACGACCATGCTGCCTAGCACTAGCAATCATCTCAAAGCTAAAGCTACCTTGACGTTTAGGCACATAAACTTCTTTGGTCAATTGCTCGGGTAATACTTTAACGCCAGTATTTTGCAACATGGTCGCTAAAGCCGCAGGCCCACATTGATGGGTGTCTTGAGCAAAAAAGGGTAAAGTATTTAGTTCAACGCTAGGGCGTTGTTTTAGCATGACTTGTTGATGTAATAAGGTGCGAGTTTGTGGCGCAGTGCAAGCAATTAGAAGTGTAGACATCAATATACAAAGCAGATAACGAATCAACATAAAATTATTTTATCAAGTAAAATAAGGGAGGCGAGTGTAGTCCTCCCTGAATTTTTAACGGTGGTGAACAAATGGATAAACGTTGGTCAAGCCTAAAAGGTCAGTAATTAATAACAACACAAAAATAAAGACTAAAGTCCCCAAAATATCTCCGCCTGCTGGCAATGTTTGCATTTTGCCATACAGTTGTTGCACTTCAGCATCAGACAGCGCAGCAATACGCGCCGCGGCTTGATTTTGGTCTACTCCCAAACTAACTAACTGTTTTTGCACATCGGTACGCGTTAAAAACGTCGTTAATTCAGTGCGTTGATGGGACAAATCCATCGCAGTCGCTTGGGCAATGACTGCATCAGTTGGAATAACCGCAGCAAATGCTTGAATGGGCAAGCTAAGACTGGCCATGCTAATAATCAGTGTCGCAGCAGTTGTTTTCATCCATTGTTGTTTCATGAGGGTGTTTCCTGTTAAGTATTTAAGAGTTTTGCATCAATAACACATCTTGGCCTAAAAAAATGTACGCTATACCACATTGCTTGGGGCTATTTGTATCGACATTAAATTAAGATGTCTAATTAGGCAAAATTTTGCTAACAACACGGAGTCCACACGTTTTATAATGAGCGGTTAAATTGAGTCTTGTTGTGATTTTTTGCGGTGTAGTGTTATGCGTTATCCTAAAGTTTATGATGTAATTGTGATTGGTGGCGGTCATGCAGGCACAGAAGCCGCCTTAGCGTCGGCTCGAATGGGCTGCCAAACCTTATTGTTAACCCACAATATCGAAACTTTAGGGCAAATGAGCTGTAATCCTGCCATTGGTGGTATTGGCAAAAGTCATTTAGTCAAAGAAATTGACGCAATGGGCGGGGCAATGGCCTTAGCCACCGACAAAGGCGGTATTCAATTTAGAGTCTTGAATGGTAGCAAAGGCCCTGCGGTACGTGCCACTCGCGCTCAAGCCGACCGTGTATTATATAAAGCTGCTGTGCGTAGCATTCTCGAAAATCAGCCTAATTTAGATATTTTTCAACAAGCGGCCGATGATTTAATTGTCGAAGGTGAAACCGTTAAAGGCGTTATCAGCCAAACAGGTATTCATTTTGCGGCCACAACGGTTGTATTAACAACAGGTACTTTTTTGGGTGGCATGATTCATATTGGCTTGCAAAATTATCGCGGTGGTCGTGCAGGTGACCCACCCTCTATTGCTTTAGCAGACCGTTTACGCGAATTGCCGTTGCGTGTTGGGCGTTTAAAAACAGGTACACCGCCGCGTATTGATGCCAAAAGTGTCGATTTTAGTCAAATGCTTGAGCAAGCAGGTGATACCCCCACGCCCGTGATGTCGTTTATGGGCAATCAGGCGATGCACCCGCAGCAAATTAGCTGTTGGATTACCCATACTAACGAAAAAACCCACGATATTATTCGTAGTGGTTTAGACCGTTCGCCCATGTACACAGGTGTCATTGAAGGCGTAGGGCCACGTTATTGCCCGTCGATTGAAGACAAAATTCATCGTTTTGCCGACAAAAACTCGCACCAAATTTTTATTGAGCCAGAAGGTTTAACCACGCACGAACTGTATCCTAATGGTATTTCGACCAGTTTACCGTTTGATATTCAAATTCAATTAGTGCGCTCCATGAAAGGCCTAGAAAACGCCCATATCATTCGGCCTGGTTATGCCATTGAGTACGATTATTTTAATCCACAAGACTTGCAGCATACCCTCGAAACCAAAGTGATTAAAAACTTGTATTTTGCAGGGCAAATTAACGGTACCACAGGTTACGAAGAAGCAGGCGCACAAGGTTTGTTGGCAGGCATTAACGCAGGTTTACGCGCTCAAGATAAAGACGCATGGTATCCGTTGCGTGACCAAGCCTATTTGGGTGTGTTGGTTGATGATTTAATTACCCACGGTACCAAAGAGCCGTATCGGATGTTTACCTCGCGTGCCGAATATCGTTTGTTGTTGCGTGAAGATAATGCCGATGTGCGTTTAACCGAGATTGGCCGTCAATTAGGTTTGGTCGATGATGCGCGTTGGCAGGTTTATTGCAACAAACAAGAAGCGATTGCCAAAGAAACACAGCGCATGAAAGAAACCTTTATTCATCCGCAAACCGAATTGAGTGCGCGCTTTACCGCCACAACAGGCCAAGAGTTGGCACGAGAAAGCCATTTGCTTGATTTATTAAAACGGCCACAAGTGAGTTATGGCCAGTTAGCCGCGTTAACCGAGACGGTTGTTGCACCAGAGGTGGGTGAGCAAATCGAAATCAGTGCCAAATACAGTGGTTATATTGACCGTCAACAAGATGAAGTGGCGCGTTTGCGTAAGTCCGAAGAAATGGCTTTGCCTGCTGATTTTGATTATGACCGCGTACAGGGTTTATCTAACGAAGTGCGTTTAAAACTCAAAACCATCAAACCTGCTACCCTTGCCCAAGCAGGACGTATTTCGGGAGTGACTCCTGCGGCGTTATCGTTGTTGATGATTTATTTAAAGAAAAAGGGAATGATGCATAGTACTGCTATCAGTGCGTGAATAGAGTTCGCAGGGGTGCATGATTACACCCATTCGCCAAAAACTGGGCGCAATCATGCGTCCCTACAGCTTGCAGACAAGCCATTCCATATTTAATTCGGTATTTTCCACATTATGTCTGATACTCATATTTTACTAGCACAAGGCATTAGCCAACTTGGTTTAGAATTATCACCTCATGTACAGAGCCAATTGCAGTATTACATGGCAGCGTTACAAAAGTGGAATGCGGCCTTTAATTTAACCGCGATTCGTGAACCCCGCGAAATCGTGATTAAACATTTTTTAGATTCGCTGAGTATTTTGCCCCATTTGCGCGGCAATACCTTATTAGATGTAGGCACTGGTGCGGGCTTTCCTGCCTTAGTATTAGCTATTGTTAAGCCCGATTTGCAAGTCGATTTATTAGACAGTAATAGCAAAAAAACCCGATTTTTGGTGCAAATGGTGGCAGAGTTAGGCTTAAAAAATGTTCGGGTGCATCATGCCCGCGTTGAGCAAGCGAATATACCGCCACAAGCACAAATCGTCAGTCGTGCTTTTTCGAGTTTGGCCGATTTTAGCCAATGGTGCAGACACTTAATGAGCGAAGACGGTATTTTATTAGCTATGAAAGGCCAGTATCCTCAAGCCGAAATTGATGAGTTACCCACCGATATGCAGTTGTTAAGCAGTATTCCTTTGCAAGTGCCATTTTTAGACGAAGCACGGCATTTATTGGTATTGGGTCGGACGTAAACCTCCCACTTGGTAAGGGGGAGGCAGGGAGGGGATTAATAAAATACCCCACCCTAACCCTCCCCTAAATTGGGGGAGGGATTGCTGCAAGTTTTTGTATTTAGGAAGTCACAAAATGACGCAAATTTTAGCAATAGCCAATCAAAAAGGCGGCGTGGGTAAAACCACCACTACCGTCAATTTAGCGGCCTCGTTAGCTGCTGTTAAACGCCGCGTGTTATTGATAGATTTAGACCCACAAGGCAATGCCACGATGGGGTCAGGTATTGATAAAAACAACTTGCCTTACTCGGTTTATGATGTAGTTCTGGGTGACACACCCATTAAAGTGGCTATTCAAAAAGCCGCCAAAGCAGGTTATGACGTATTAGGCGCAAACCGTGATTTAAGCGGTGCTGAAATTAGCTTATTTGATTTAGAACGCCGCGAGTTACGTCTTAAAGAAGCTATCGAACAAATTGCCAAAAGTTATGACTTTATTTTGATTGATTGCGCGCCTTCTTTAAGTATGCTCACCTTAAATGCCTTAGTTGCTGCCGATGGGGTGATTATTCCCATGCAATGCGAATACTACGCATTAGAGGGGTTGGCCGATTTAACCAATACCATTGAACGCATGACCGCCAAACTTAATCCTAATTTAAAAATTCGCGGCATTGTGCGTACCATGTACGATGCACGTAATACCTTAACTGTTGATGTGTCTAACGAATTAACCAAACATTTTGGCGATAAAGTCTTTACTACCGTCATTCCGCGTAACATTCGTTTGGCCGAAGCTCCTGCACATGGTGTACCTGTGATGTATTACGACAAAGGCTCACGCGGTGCTTATGCGTATTTAAGTTTGGCTGCCGAATTGATTAAAAAAGATAAAAAGAGAAAAACAGCATGAGTACTAAAAAACGTGGTTTAGGAACAGGTCGAGGATTAGACGCATTATTAGGCGCAGTACGTCAGGCAAAAGACGAAGTGGCCAACGCAGAAACTACCGCTACACAGCAAGCCAAAGACAGCTTTTTACAATTACCCTTAGATCAATTACAACGTGGCCGTTATCAACCGCGCCGCGACATGAATCCTGTGGCCTTGCAAGAATTAGCCGACTCCATTAAAGCCCAAGGCATTATGCAGCCGATTGTGGTGCGGGTATTAGGCGAAGCAGGGCGTTTTGAAATTGTTGCAGGTGAGCGCAGATGGCGTGCTGCACAAATGGCAGGTTTAGACACTATTCCTGCCTTAGTGCGTGATATTAGTGATGACACCGCCATGGCAATGGCCTTAATTGAAAACATTCAGCGTGAAGACTTAAACCCGATGGAGCAGGCAACCGCCATGCACCGTTTTGTAGAAGAATTTGAATTAACCCATCAACAAATTGCCGAAGCGGTGGGCAAAGCCCGTGCGACTGTAAGTAATTTATTGCGATTAATGGCCTTGCCGCGTGAGGTCAAAACCTTGCTTGAACATGGCGATTTAGAAATGGGTCATGCCCGTGCCTTGTTAGCTTTGCCAGAACAACAACAAACCGAAGCTGCACGTTTAATTGTGGCCAAAGGCTTTTCGGTGCGTCAAACCGAGTCTTTGGTGCGTAGCTTATTGGCTGCCAAAGAAAACCCAAGTGAAACTAAACGTGTTGACCCTAATGTAGCCGATTTGCAACAAAACCTGATTGATAAATTAGGGGCGGCGGTGCAAATTAATTACAACAAAAAAGGCAAAGGCAAATTGATTATTAGCTATAACTCCTTTGAAGAACTAGACGGGATTTTGGCGCATATTCAGTAGGCTGTGGCTTTAGCCTAGTGTGTGTATTATTTTGCTTTAATAAACAAATAGAAAGTAGCCTGCATGATAATGCAGGTTATCGCCAAGCCTGCATTTTCTCTGCGGCATCGTTACCAATCACTAACCCATAACAGCAAATTACACTCTGTGCGTTATTATGCCTTTATGCTATGGTTAAACAAAACAGGACTTACGCATCGCACCGCGATTAGCGCGTTTTTGTGCCAAAAGAGAGTGGCCTTGATTGATTAAAGAGCAATTTATGACTTATGTGGTGTGGAGTTTGTGCTTGTTATTGAGTTCATTGGTTTTTGCCGATGAATGGGAGTTAGCGCGAAACGACACTCAACGTCAAATACAAGTGTATGTTAGTCCTCAAAACAATAATTCTTATCATCAATTTAAAGCACAAACAATGGTTGAGCAGCCACTTAACACTGTATTGGCGGTGCTGTCCGATATTAACGCATGGCCCCAATGGTTAGCGCGTATCAAGTCTGTTAATGTGTTAAAAAAAGAAAAAGATCATAGCCTCGTGTATGTGGTTTATAAATTACCATACCCTTTTGTTGAGCGAGACATGGTGCTTTATAATCGGGTGCAGCATTCAAAATCAGGCGTGGTACTTATTAAGGCACAAGCACAAGCTAATTATCTTCTACCGCCTGAGATTATTGCCAAACGAGTCCGTTTAACTAACTTTAGTAGTACATGGCGTTTAACAACCTTAGCCAAAGGCGGCACCTTAATTGAGTTATGGGGGCAAGGCGACCCCGAAGGTTTTGTGCCTGCACTGGTTTTTAATTACAACTTGCCAGATGAACCCTTACAAAGCCTTAAGCAATTACGCAAAATGGTATTACGCCCTCAATATCAAAAAAATAAACCCTAGTTTTACATCGGATAAGCTAAAAAAAATCGTGCGGTTTGGTGATTAAAGTCCTAGAATCAAAACAACAGCGTTTTTGACGCAATAATTAAAACTGTTGATAGCTTACGCAGAGAGTGTCTATTCACTTATAAAAAATGTGTGTATTGTGTAGGCTCAAAAAGCAAAAAAAAGAAAAATCTATGTTGCATATATTAAAAAAACCCATGCAGTCTTTGTTTAAATTAGGTGTGTTATGTTTGGCAGCTCAAGCTAATGCAGCAGATTTTTTGCCGTTAGCCAAAGATATACAACCTAACATTAAAGGCTTGCCACCTGCGTTTGTACAGCCAGTAAAAATATCTATTTGCTTTTTTGATATGCAAGGCTCTACGGGTGAGTTTTATAGTCGTGCTAAAGACTTAGGCTTAATTGCGCGTCGTTGGAATATTATTGCCGATTTTAAAGTGTTGCCCGATGAAGCTAAAGTAGCCGAAAACTTTAAAGCAGGCAAATGCGATGCAGCAGTTCTTTCTACGCTACACGCTCGCGAATTTAATAAATTTATGGGTAGTGTGGACGCAGTAGGAGCAATTCCTACCTATGAACATATGCGTTTATTATTAAGAACCTTATTTGACCCAAAATTAGAGCCATTAACAATTAGCGAGCCATATCAAATTGTGAGTGTGTTTCCCGTAGGCGCACAGTATTTGCATATTAAAGACCGCTCAATGGAAACCATGGAGCAGTTAAAAAGCAAAAAAGTTTCGGTGATTAACTGGGATAGCTCTTTAGCCAATGCCATGAATAAATTAGGTATGGAGGCGGTAGCGGCAGATGTAGGTGGTTTTACTAAGCCATTTAATACAGGTGATGCTGATGCTTTAGTTGCGCCTTCGATGGTGTATTGGCCTTATGAGTTAAAACAAGGTTTAGGCGATAAAGGCGGTATTTATAGTACGCCTGTGGTGCAAATGACCGCAAGTTTGGTCATTAATCGAGATGCACTTAAAAAGAAATCACCAGATATTGATAGCCGCGTAGCAGCATTTAGAGCCATGACAGGTCAGTTTCAGGACGAAATGCTCGATAAAATCTTTAATACCATTGATAAAAACGAAAAAGATGTACCTAAGAAGTATTGGATGATTTTAGAGCCAGAACACGAACAAGCCTATCAAGAAGCCTTGCGTCAAACACGTATTCACCTCACCAAAGAAGGTGTATACGATGTGACGATGATGAAAGTGCTTAAAAAAGTGCGTTGTAAAATTAGCCCTAATGCACCTGAGTGCAGCAATAACGACGAGTAAGCTGTAACTCCCTCTCGAGAGGGAGTCCTCTCTCCCTATGGGAGAGAGCTAGAGTGAGGGGTATTAAGCCTTACGCACCAACTGCCACACAACCACACTTGTTAAGCCCACAAACATCATCAATGTCCATTCGGGCAAACTTAAACCAAACATCATCCAATCGACTTTGGCGCACTCACCCGAACCACGCAACACTTTTTGTACCACTTCTTGAAAAGGAAAAGTATCCATCCAATAATCTAACCCTGGCCCACATGATGGCACTTCATCGGCAGGCAAATGTTGTAGCCACACATGACGGCCAGCAACACCGACCCCTGCTAAGGCACCCACTAAGCTTAACCCTGCATAAATACGGCGGCCTAAAGCGGCAGGGTTATGAATAAAGGCAATCAGTGCCACGATGCCCATGCTCATTAACGATACACGCTGAAAAACACATAAAGGGCAAGGCTCTAAATGCGCGTAGTGTTGCAAATACAAGGCAACACCCATGCCTACTAACATTAATACAAACAGCCCAAAATTAGTTAAGCGTGGTGAAGGTAAAATCATGTGCTGGCTCTCAATAATAAGTGACCCTCTCTAGCTTTGCTAAGCAAGAACTCCCTCTCCCTATGGGAGAGGGTTGGGGAGAGGGCTTCAAATAAGTTATGTTTAACTCAAAATTAGCTAAGCAACAGTAAGAATACTGTTATTTAATATAATCCGCCAAAAAATCCTCAAAAGTTTGAGTGTCGCTGTCTTCAATGGCTTTTTGTGCAGTATGAGACGTTTGTGCTTGTTGCTCAAAAAACGCCATGCGCTCTGCCGATAGTGGCCGACTCAAAAAATAATCGCGGTGTTGCTCGGCAATCGCGCTGCCAAAAGCAAAAAAGTTGTTATCGTATTTTTGCATTTCTACTAATACTTGTGCAGCATAGGTTTGCTCTGGCTGCTCAATTTTAGCGAGTTGTGTGCTAATGGAGGCACTGTATTGGCTGGTTTGATGGGCATTATCTAACACCACCGCGACTTGTTGCATCTCTTGCAATAACTCCAAAGCCGCACTTTTAAAGTCTGCTGCTTGGCCGTTAATGGTGACTTTTAACGCAGGTGCGCGGCCACGCTCTACCATTTGTTCTTGGCGTTCGTCTAACTCGGCATATTTATGTGCGCTAAAGTCGGGGCTATCCGTTAATACACTATGTAAGGCAAATACTTCTAAAAAATGTGCGGTAGTACTGTCGATGCCTGTTGGCGCAAAAGGGTTTAAGTCTACACAACGCATTTCGATATATTCTATACCGCGCGCTTTAAGGGCTTGAGTGGGTT
>ERZ724506.121-NODE-121-length-30800-cov-7.213888_pt1 | contig 30800 bp, 42 predicted proteins | sample MGYA00376039_ERZ724506 | MGnify/ENA primary metagenome ERZ724506 (study PRJEB28724, sample SAMN07190887) | wastewater metagenome | isolation source: effluent of sewage treatment plant in Hong Hong | place: USA: Christiansburg, Virginia | collected 2016-03-01 ... | reverse complement strand
AAAGTCCATCTGATGGTGTTTTAACTTATTATAATAATGCAGGTTCAGGATTTAACAGACTTCAATTAGGCGGCACAACCAACGCCTTCCCTGCAATAAAACGCAACGGAGCAGCAATTGATTTTAGGTTGGCTGATGATAGTGGGTATGCATATTTTGCATCAAATGCTATACATATAACACACAACGAAGGTGATGCAGCATTGAGATTTATTAAAACAGGAGCTAACCAAATAAGTATAGAACACGATTCTGCTAGAATTTATTGGTATAATAGTACAACAGCACAAACTTCATTAAGAATTATCAATAATGGTTCAGTTGGTGTTGGTAATGTTGGTGACCCACACGCATCATCACAATTTCAAATAGATAGTACAACACGTGGATTTTTACCACCAAGGATGACAACAGCACAAAGAACAGCTATATCAAGTCCAGCAGCAGGTTTAATTGTATTTGATAAAGATACTACCAAAAGTTATACATATGATGGTTCAACTTGGCAAGCACATTGGTAATAATTAAATAAATAAAAAAAAAAATAACAAAAAAAGATATGTTAAAAACAACAGGAACAATTACAATATCAGAAGCTGATTACACAAATAAGGATATTAATTTAAGAATATTTCACCAAAATAAATTAAATGATATATCAATAGCAGTTGAATTAATTAAACAATATCAAACAATAAGAAATGAAGTATCATATACATATGAAGATGTAACAACAATAGAAGATGTTATATCAATAGTAGATGAAGTTGAAGTAATAACACCAACAGAAGTTATTACAACAGTTACAACCGAGGTTATAACACCAATTATAACTAATCATATTGATGTTATAACTACATTAACTAACTATACATATTCAAATTCATTACCAAGTGATTTTGATTCAATAGAAGCTTTTGTATTAAACAAATTAATTATTGATTTTCCAAATATTAATTTTGAAATTTTATAATTAAATCCAAGAAACTGGATAAAAGAAAATTTAAATTTTTAATATAAAATCAATAGTATAATATTTGATTATGCATTTGAACAGGGGTGTTCAAATAAGTTTCATAGGTGGAAAAGGCAATCAGAAATGGTTGCCTTTTTTTGTTTTATATCTATTTTTTAATCTGTCATAATTAGAGTATAAAAAAAAATAATTATACAATAATATGTCATTAAATGTAAGCGGATTATCAGCATATACTAATCAAGTTAGTATGGACTTAATTACTAAATCAGTAATAGGTGGAAAAACAGCTAAATATGCAACTATTCAAACAGGTATCAAAACAACTGATACCATAAACATTATGGATACTACATTAAACCTTTTAGCAGGTGGATGTGGTTTCACAACTGGAACTAATTCAGTTGCTTTAACTCAAAGAAATTTAACTGTTTGTTCTTTAAAATTAAACGAAAATATTTGTGTTGAAACATTAGAAACATACTACACACAAGCATCTATGAAAGCAGGAGCAGCAGGTGTTGAAGTATTACCATTTGAACAACTTTATTCAGATAAAAAAGTAGCTGATTTAAATCAAATCAATGAAAAATTAATTTGGCAAGGTGCTGCAACAGCATCAGGTAATTTATCTTTATGTGCTAACTCATTTTTACAAAATACTGCTGGTTCAATCAATGGTTTAAGTGGTTACACTGCATCATCTATTACATCAGAAAATGTTGTTGGTATAGTAAACAATATGATTACACAATTATATACTAATGCAGAAGACATTTTAGACCAAGAATTAGTATTATTTGTTAGTAACGCTGTATTTAATCTATATGTTCAAGCTATGCAAGCTTCAGGTGCAAACTATTGGAACAACGGACTTGATATGGTAAATGGTGAATTAATTATACCTGCAACTAACATTAAAATGATAGCAACAGTAGGTTTATCAGGTACTAGTAAAATGGTATTAACATTTGCAAAAAATATGTTCATCGGAACTGACTTAATGAGTGATTCAGAAGGTTTGAAAATTTGGTATTCAGAAGATAATGCAGAAGTAAGAGTAAGTGCAAAATGGAAAATTGGTGCAAACTTTGTTTTCCCTTCTCAAGTTGTATATGTGAATTTGTAAGATAAGAAATATTAAATGAAGGTGGTAGATTTTCTATCACCTGATTTTGATTATAAAAAATAAAAGAAATAAAAAAATGGCGTGTAATTTAACAGGAGGAATAAATACATTTAACGGCTGTAAAGATGGTGTTGAATCAATCACATCAATCTATTTAACATCAGCAGGTAATGTAGTATCCCCAACATATAGTGGTGGAACAGTTTCAAATTTCACAGGTGCAACTTCAGGTGTATACTTTGAATTTAAACCAAGAAAAAATACATCATCTTTTGGTTCAAAAGCAGTTGTAAATGCTCAAAATGGTACTTCATATTTTGACCAATCTATAACTTTACAATTTGATAAATTGGATGTAGCAAAAAGAAATGTAATTCAAGTATTAGCACAAGGTACTTTAAATGCAATTGTAAAAGATGGTAATTCGAATTATTGGATGCTAGGAATGATAAATGGTTTAGATTTAACTGAATCAACATTTGAATCAGGTGTTGCAAAAGGAGATTTTTCAGGATATAAAATTGTATTAAACGGTAAAGAAGCAAGTGAAATGTATGCAGTAGCATCAACATTAACTACTTCATTAGGTATCTAATAATATATCAAAATAAAATTGAAAGAGGGTGTGAAAATTGTTTCATACCCTTTTTTTATATTTTAAAATCTTGAAAATAATAATTAGTTATATGATTATTATTAATAAAGGACAAACAAATAATATAGCTTTAAATTTACAAGCTGTTACATATTCATCACCAAAATATTTATTTAATTTAATAAATGATATAACTAATGTAGCTGTTAATTTTATTGGTACTGATAGTTCATCAACAACTGCATACAATAAGTTTTCAATTGAAGAAACAACATCTACTGATTTTTATAATAGTAAAGTAAATTTAAATCCAAGTGGTTTCTGGACATACAATATATATGCACAAACATCAAGTACAAATTTAGAACCATCATTAGCATTAAATTTTTTAGAAACTGGTAAAGTATCAGTTGTATCAACATATTCTATTGATAACATATATCAATATGAAGTACTACCAGTATATCAACCTGATTACATTAAATTAAATGATTTAACAGCTTATCAAACAAAAGATACAGCAACAACATCAACAACATCATTAACAATATCAAATGAATATGATATATACATATTTGATACAAACAGTGGTGATTTAGTTGTCACATTACCTGCAACAGCAGATGAACACCAAAAGTATTTTATAAAAAATATAGGTAGTAATACATTAACTATTAATGCAACAGTAGATGGTGCAAATGATAGAATATTAAACACAAATGATTCATTAACCATAATTTTTTCAAGTGGTTGGTATATCATATAAATAAAAAATAAGAATGAAAAAAAAAATGAATGAAATAAAAGTATATAATTTTTCAACAGTTGATTTACCAAGCTTTCAACACAGGAGAATAAATGGAAATGAAATAGTACAATTTGGTGATAATAATTTATACCCTGAATATATTTTAGATTTATATAATACTTCAAGTATGCATAATGCAATCATTGAAAATAAATCAAAAATGATTGCAGGTATAGATATTAAAGTTGAAGGTGAAGATAATTTAAATACAGGTGAGAAAATTATAGTAGATGATATATTAAATAAAGTTTCATTTGATTGTGATTTACAGGAATTAGTTAGAAGAATAAGTAAAGATTATACTGTGTTTGGTTCTTTTGCATTAGAAATTATTTGGAATAAAAGTAGAAATAGTATTGCACAAATAAATCATATTGATATTAGTAAAGTTAGAATTGGTGAAATGGTTGAAGGTAAAATATTAAATTATTATTACAGTCAAGATTGGAAAAATAGAAAGATAAAACCAACACAAATACAAACCTATAATCCATTAACAGCACGTAAATATCCAAGACAGTTATTATACGTGAAAGAATATCGTACTGGTAATGATTATTATGCTTTACCTAATTATATATCAGCTATAAATTGGATTAGTTTAGATGCTGAAATATCAAAGTTTCATTTATCAAATATTCAAAATGGGTTTACACCAAGCCTTTTAATTTCATTTAATAATGGAGTTCCAACACCTGAAGAAATGGATGTTATAAATGACCAATTAGAAAAGAAATATTCAGGTAGTAAAAATGCAGGTAAATTAATGTTAACCTTTAATGAATCAAAAGATAAAGCACCTGACATTAAAGTATTAGAAACTAGTAATTTAGATAAACAATTTATACAACTTAATGAAAGTGTTTTACAAAATATTCTATCAGCACATAAAGTTACATCACCTTTATTAATGGGTATTAAAACAGCAGGTGAATTAGGTGGTAGTAATGAATTAGAAATAGCTTTTAAAATATTTGAAAACAATGTTATAAAACCTGAAAGATTATTAATTGAACAAACATTAAATAAATTATTAGCTAAATTTAAAACACCAGTTAAAATTGAAATTGTTCCTAATAGTTTTGATATTAGTTTTAGTGAAGCAACTTTATTATCAATTCTTTCAATTGATGAAATGCGAGCAAAAATAGGTTATGAACCTGTTTCTGAAATAACAACAAAAGATAAAAATAATGATATAATAGAATAATGATAGGTTATATATTAAATAAAAGATTTAATGCATATAAATATTTGAATTGTAAAGCACAACCTAAATTATATAATTCATTTAACAAATATGGATTTGAAAATCATAGAATAGAAATATTATCAATTTTAAATAATATAAATTTAAATGAAAAGGAAATCTATTGGATTGAATATTTTAATACAGTTGAAAAAGGTTTGAATATAAAATTAGGTGGTGATGGTGGTGGTAAATTATCTGATGAAACTAAAAATAAAATTTCAGAAAGTAATAAAGGTAAAACATTAGGATTGAAATTTACAAAAGATAGAATTAATAATATTCAAAATAAAAGAAATGAAACTATGAAATATAATTTAGAAAATAAAGGATATAAATTAGGTGTTTCAAATAGAAAAACTTCAGGTGGTTTTAAATGGAAATATAAAAATAATAAAAATAATTAAATGAGCAAAGCACTCTTCATATCAGAATCATATCTAAAAGATAAAACACCTTTCTATAATTCAGTAGACCCAAAAGATTATAAATCACATATTGAAACAGCACAAGATATATATATAATGAAAATATTAGGTTATAAATTATATAATGAATTACAAGATGCTATTATAGCTGATACTGTAACATCCGACCAAACAGAATTATTAGCATTAATTAGACCTTGTTTAGCTTGGTATAGTTATTATATGGCTTTACCATTTGTTTTGGTCAAAACAACTAATAAAAGTTTAGTAGTTAAAAATAGTGATAATAGTAATGCTATATCATTTGAGGATATGAAATATTTAAAATCTTCATCTGAAAATACAGCACAAAGTTATAGTGAACAAATAGTAAATTATTTAACTAATCCTGTTAACTATACTAAATTTCCTTCTTACACTACACCTTCAAATTATGATACACGACCAGAAAAAGGTAGTCAGTATTTTAATGGGATATATTTAAACGATGTGAATAGGAGAAAGAATTATGGAGATGATGATGAGAACAAAAATATTACAAGATTATAATAATATGCAATTCGTAACTGAAACAATAACAAAAATAGGAGCAGTAGTATTAGCTTTTTTACTACCAATACAAACAAGTATATATTTAATTGGAGCATTAGTGATAGTTGATACTATATTAACTCTATTAGCAAATAAAAAAGAGAATGTAAAGTTTGATGAACATAAATTTGATTTATTTTTTTATAAGACTATAACATATTTATTAGTGTTAATGATTACACACGCTGTTACACTTTATTTTGCTTTTGATTCTGATTTAATAATTAAAACATTAACAAGTATTATATGTATAAAAGAGTTAAGAAGTATAGATATAAGTGTAGAAAAAATAATCGGATTTTCAACATTTAGTTTTCTCATTAAAAAACTTCAAATATTCGTTAAAGGTAAATGATATTTAAATACAGAGAATTTAGAATAAAAAAAACAAAAACAAGCTTTGGTTTATTTAGGCAAAGCTTGTTAATATTTGAAAGTAATTCTATTGATGATATGTTTAAATATATTGAACAATATGAAAGAAATGAAAAGTTAAATGAACTTACTAAATTCCTTTTTTTAAGTTAATCATAGAAGGTAATTTAGCAAGTAACCATAAATATTTCTTGTCACGGGTAACTATGTACAATTGAATGATAATAAATTGAATATTTTTCATTTTACAGGTCGTTATTTTTTATGTTTAATACATATTCAGCTTCTGTTTTTGGCAACATAAAACATTTCTTAGTTATATATTCAGCATCATAATAATAGTTTACATTATTTGATACTGTGGTTTTAGGACATTTAATGTCTGTTGTACCTAATTTTCTGAAATCAATTTTCTTCAAGTTGAAAATGTAAGTTGCATCATTATCTGTTACTATATAATAGGGTTTTTTATATACCATCAAATTTTCATATTTAGTTACCTCTAATAACACAGTATCATATGCTTTTTCTCTTATTTTATACTCAATATGATTTACTGATTTTTCAGTGGTTACTATTGCATCATATCTTACATACTGTGATGATGGTATGTAAATTGAATAGTTAGTGTTTTTTGAAAGAATCGGTAAAATATAGTTGATATATTTTTGTTCTTTTTGTTTGATTGAATCATAATTTCTTGTTTTCATAATAAAATTGTTTTGTTTATTATTATATATAAAAGCTGAAAACAGAAAAAATTCCATTTTTATGAAAAATGGCAAAAACTTATTTAAAAAATTTAATATATATAGTATAGTTCTTTGAAGGTTGTGTTTGAAGAATTTCTTTAATAAAATTGTTTTGAAAGAGTTATCAGAAATGGTAACTCTTTTTGTTTATATCAACATTAGTTTAACAGAATGTATAAATATTATTTATAAGCACCTTTGAGTGGCATATCAATAGGTGCTACATTATCATATTTAGCATCATTATATATTCCTTCTTTATCTTCTACTAAAATATCATTGGTAATACCTCTATTTGGTAAGAATTTACCATTTTCACGTTTTCTAAAAAATACATATTTAGTAAATATATGATGACAATTTACACCACCTTTAAATTTAAATATATCATAGGTATCACTACCATTTATACCAAATCCTTTATTAACAACCATTGTTTCAGCAGCTTTAATATTATCATATGAATAGTATTTGTTAGCAGCTACCATTTTTCTACAAAATGTTCTACTATCTTCTGATATATCACCTTCATATTTAAACCTCAATTTATATAGTCCAGTATCTTCTGTTGATTTTTTATACGGTGTAGAAGGTACTGATGCAAATAATTCTACTTCACCAATATTTTCTTCATCTATTAATTCATATTCATCTAAATCAATATCTTCACCTAAACTAATTAGATAATCACAAAATTCAGTATCATAAAATTCATTATTAGCAGCTTCAACAGCTTTGTTAAATACACTGGTAGCAATCTCAATTGAAAAACCATTTGTGCGTTCTTTCAACAGATCCCAGGTTTCTTTATCTGTAATCTTAAGATGTAAAATCCAATCACCAACATTAGCACCTAATGAATATTTAGTATTAGCTATATCAGTTTCTTCATATTCAACTTGCCAACTATTTAATATTTGAACATCATTAATAATATCTTTTGAATTATGTTCTAAATTGAAATTAAATTTTTTACCAATAGATTTTGAAAATTCATTCATAGCTTCTGCAACAACAGCAGATGTAAAATATACATAATATGGATTATTTTTTTCATCAACTCTTAATATCATTTTATTCGCTTTTAAACATATACCAACAATTTCTTGTTTTTCTTCAATTTTAGAAAACATCATATAATTTTCTTCAATAGCTGGTGATTCTACAAATGATATAACTGATATAGGCATTTCAATCTGTTTATTTATATTAAGTTCTACTATTTTTTTCATATTCTAATTATTATTATTTGATGATAGAATTTGATTCTATTACATTTATTCTATTCTGTACACGTGTAATATCAGACTCAAGTACATATACTTTTGCAGTATTTGTTACTCTATCATTGTTTATTATGTTTGATTTTTGATTTACAATATCATTACCCATATTGTTAATATTCTTTGCCATTGCTGCTAAAAAAGGGTCGCTCATACTATTTTTATTGATGATATATTCACCTTTTTCTGCTTCAATTATTGTACCGCCCATTTTATGACTATTACCACCTATATAACCACCTTTTTCAAATTTTGGTACAGGTGTAGAATTAATCATTTGAACATTTTTTAAACCTGCTGCAATAGCTGCACCTGCTGCTGCAATACCAAGTGGAACACCTACCACTGGAATTTCAGAAAGTGATGTAAAAGCATTTTGTGCAGCTTGATAAGTATTGATTAATGTTGATGCTGCTGCTAATGCTTTTTGTTCTTCACTACCTTCAGCAGCTAATGATGAAGCTTCACCAAGAATATCAGATGTAGCATTTAATGCTTTTTTACTATTCTTAATTTTATCATCATTTGTTTTTTTATCGGTGGTTGCTATATTTTGTAGAAATGTTTTTTGTTCTTCTGCACTCATTAATGCTAATTTGGCTATCTCTTCATTTGTTAATTTACGTTGTGCAATAACTTCTGCACTTAAAATTTGTTCTGCACTTGTTACAATATCATTTTTACGTTGCATATGTAAAATTAAATCATCAATTTCTTTTTGTGAAGCTGCTTCATTTTCTGCTCTTATTTTTTCATTTCCTTCTGCAATAATTTTATCTTCCCATTCAGATATTTCTTGTTTAACCTTTAATTTTTCTTTTTCCTTTTCAATTTCTTTTTGTTTGTCAGCTAAAATACTTTCGTTTAAAAATGACATTCTATTAGCTATTCTTTCATTTAATTCTAAATGTGAATTTTCAAGTGTTAAACGTGCATTTAATTTAGTTGTATATGCATCAGCTATAACATCATTCATTTTACCATTTTTTACAGCATCATCATATTTAACTTTTGCTATTCTTTCAGCTTCTTTTGCAATTTTTAAATCATTTTGATATTTTGTTTCTTCTAATACAGCAGCTTGTTTTAATAGTTCAATTCTTTCTTTATCACTTTTGGCACGGTCTTTAGATTGTAATATTAAACGGTTTATTTGTCCTTCTAATTTGATTGATTCGGTACTGTTTGCACGTGCAGCATCTTCAAGTGCATCTAATGCTTGTACCATATCATAAGCTGATTTAGCACTATCAGCCATTTTAGAACCTATATTAGATATATTATCATTAAAAGCTTTAATTATACCATCACCATTTGCAATTGCATTTATAAATCCACCTACACCTCCTATTAATGAAGTGAAAGCTGCTGATATACCTGATATAATACCTTCAATAAAATTAGCTACTGGTTCAAGTTGTTTAAATGATGCTATTAAACCACCTATTAATCCAATTAAAATACCAATCGGATTTGCAAGTATCATTTTAAAAACAGAACTTAATGAAGTACCCATTATATTTACACCACCTGCTGCTTCTTTGAATGATGTTACTGATTTTGATGCAAAACCTTTTATACCAGTACCTGCTTTTGTTGTTGTTGTTTCTAAATTATTTATTTCAGTTTTTAATTTATTTACATCTGTAAATGATTTTTCAACACCATCTATTGTTAATTTAAAATTTATATTATTATCTGCCATACATACTAATTATTATTTTTTATTAATTCTACTTTTGTTAAAGAATTAGTTGGTGTATAGTCTATAATTTTATTAATTGTCCATTTACTTTTATTACCATCTAAATTCAATATTATATAATCTTGTAATTGAAGTTTGTTAATACTTAATAAATCTAATTTGATATAACAAGTAAGTACATAACCTTTTGTAAACTGATTATAATTTTTAAAATTCTCACTTTTTACATCTATTGTATAAATTCCATTTTCAACAATTAATTCAGCATTTTCATCTTCTTGATAATAGTATTTTTTTGTTTCATCAAATGTTGGTGTAAATGTTCTATAATTTATTCCATCATTATAATTTAAACTTCTATTACCAGTTACTTCTAAACCCCATTCGTCACTATTAAAATAATATTTTGATGTAGAATTATTAATTATTGCTTGTGTATTTGCATATAATGTTTTATTAGTTGATAGATAATTTATTGATATATCAAGTCCATTATTTAATAAACCTTTCATTTGATATACATTCTTTATACTCTTAAAATCATCAATAATTACATCATTATTATCCTTTGTTTTATTTGTGTAATTAATCATATTTATATTATATGAATTAGCTACTTCACCAAATTTATATACATTCTGTAACCTATCATATATAGGCGATAATCCATTAAATATTTCTTTTGAATACTTATCTTCACCTTTTAAATATTCTATACTATAACCTTTGGTAAGTATTGAATTTGTTGAAATTGTATAATCAGAATCTAAATCAAGTTTATCACTCCAATCTTTGATATTTTTTGTGATATGTTCAAAAGGATATATTTTTAATAATTTAGAATTTGTGTTATCAGGTATGATTATTACATTATAAATTCTATTGAAATCTTTAATTATATCAGATTGTTTTATATCTTCATTTATAAATATTTTATCATTACTTCTTATAAAATCAGTATCAATTACTGAATAATATTTAAAGGTTGAATTAGTACCTAATATAATATTAGAATTAGATGCTGTTAAAGAAGATTGTGTTAAACCATTATATAAATATAAAGCATATCTATTATATCCCTTTTCAAAATCATAGAATTTATTTATTGAAACAGTAGCATTATTACTATTATTTCCAATTGTAAAATAATCAATAACCTTTGGTTTATTCTTTGACAAAGGTGTTGTTTCATTAAAATCTAATAGATATATACCCTTTTCCATTATTTCATCAGGTATATTATAGATTGATGTATTTGAATATGTATTAAAATCTAATTTTTCTTCAAAATCTATAAATGAAAATGGTGATGATATATAAATATTAGCTTCTATTTTAATTCTTGAATCGGATGATACATTTAAATGTGCAGGATTTGCAATTGTATAACCTGTGAAGAAATTACCATCAGTGAAACCAAATTGTTTTTTACCAAAATAATCAATTGTTCTATTTGTAATATTACTATTTGTACCAAGTACTAAATTTGATTCATAATCATAATTTGCAGAAGCAGTATAACCAACATAATAATCTATTACTGGATATAAATTATCTACAAATGAATTATTAGGTGAATAGTATCCACTTTCAATTTCATTATTAATACTATTTGCATAACTTCTACCACTTGACAATCTAACACCATCTTTTTTAATACCATAATCAAATCCTTGTGGATTAATATCAAGTGATACACCATCATCAAATGGTTTAGTTAAAAATTGTAAAAACACTTTATCACCTTTATCTAACCATATTTTATCCGTAACAGTTGAAGACCATTTTGGGTCGGTTGTATATTTAGAAAATGAATCAAATCTATATGGTAAATTAACTGATATTGTACCACCACTACCAGTTGTTGATAGTATTGTTGATGTAGTACCAACATAAGCTTTCATATCATTTGATATAGAATGTAAACTTACTGTTGCTGATGTTGAATCATCTTTATATGTATTATAATTAGAACCACCTATATTAATAATATTGTTTGATGGATTATTTAAAACTGTATAGAAATCATTTATAGTAAATGAATATGATAATGTACCTACTTGTTGAATAAATCTCATTTCATTATCATTTATAGAATTAAAATCAATATCATAATTATCTTTATTTTTTTCAACAAATATTCCAATTTCATATGAATATGTACCTTCTATATTATATGTTGTTCTATTTCCAATTATACCATAATAAGGAATTTGAAAAGTTTGATAACTACCATATGAATTAGGATATTTAGGATTATAAGGTATACCAATAGATTGTGTACCTGCATTAAAAGTTAAAACTGTTTCACCTTCATCTACATAATAATCTGTAGAAAATGTTAAACCAAAACCATTAACAGGTGAATAAAATTCTAATCTATTAAACAAACCTGCTTCAAATTGATAATAATTAGGTTGTTCAACTATGTATTTCCCAAAATTAAAATCAATATTAATTGTATTAAATACTTCATTATTAGCTGTTGTATTATAATGATAATTAAATTCATTTGGCTGAATTGTATGATTTGTATTTATATCAGCTTCATAATTTGAATTTAATATTTTTGGTGGTGTGTTATGGTTTTGAAATTCTAAACCTACCCTATTAAGACTATTAAAATAAATAATATTATCATTTCTAAAATTTCTTAAAATTTGACTTTTATTATCTATCATACTACCATAATAAGTTGAATTAGAATGTGGTCTTATAATACTATCTAAATCATATGTAATATATTCATATGGTCTATTTAATACATTGGCTATTGGATTAGTATTAATATTAGAACTACCAAGTAAATTATGATGTGTAACAAAGAATGTATATTTATCAAAATCTGCATCATTTACATCAGACATTATACTTTTATTATCATATTCATTAAAATGAAAATTAGAATATGTATTAACATCTTGTGAAAATGGATTACCATTTAATGTATTTTTGTTACCATCATTAAAAATATATTTATTACTTTGAAATGAATATGTAGCAATATTGCTAAAACTAACACCAGTAGTATTATTGTAGCTTATTGAAGCACTTAATAAATCAGATGTTAAATTATTATCTTGTAAATTATTATTAAAGCATAATACTGGATATATTAGAGAATATGTAAATGATGATGCTATTGAATAACTGAAATAGCTATTACCTCCACTTGTTGAATATATACCATTTAAATAATTAATATTTGATACTGTATGTGCTGCTATTTGTATGTAATCAACAACAGGTTTAATATATTCAATAATTGAATCTAAATCAGAATAATCAGTTTTCATTAATAATAAATCTTGAAATATATTATAACCATTTACTGTATGTGATTGATTATATATATTATTTGATTTATTAAATAAGTAATTATAACTATCACTTGTTAATGAATATCCATTTTCTTTTAATATTTTGATATATAACAAACGCATATCAAACACTGGAAAATTGTAATTTTCTAATGTTATATAACGTCTAATTAAATTACCACTTTCTTTATATTTTAATGTGCTGTATTTATTAGCATCATTTTCAAAATTATTTACACCTATAAATAAAGGTGATGGATATAAATTATTATTATAAAAATTTGATTGAGTAAATAAATTTGATGTTGTATAATTTAAATCAATAAAGTTATTATTATAGTTATTAGGTAAATATATTAGTTCATCACTACTTTTATTTTTATTATAAATTGATGCATCTGGAATTCTATATGTTTCATTTAACAATGAAGTATATGATATAGTACCTATATTAAAATAATTCCTTGTTTTAGAACTAAAATTACCTTTATAACTTGATGTACCATATGATGCTGTTGTATTATAGTTAGTATTATTAATAGTAAATTCAGGTAGATTATTTATATTCCAATCTAAATTATATACTGATTGTGTTCCTATTGTATCAAAAATTGAATATACATCACCTAGAAAATAACATTCATACTGATATGCATCATTTTTAATATAGTTGATTTGCTGTAATAATAAACTACCACTTGCAATTTGAACATCATCAAATAATATTACACATTTTAATGTTTTATTTTTATCAAATCTGAATACTTTTTTATTGATGTTATAAACACCATCAAATATTGTATTATTTGATTTAGAAGCAGGTATTATTATTGTTTTACTGTAGTTGCTATTATATGCTCCAAGATTGCGAATATCATTGATTGTATAGTTTAATGATATATTAATATCATCATATAAATCTAAAACATTTGGTTTATTATCTGTTTGGTTGAATACTATTATTTTATACATTAAACATTACTATTATTTTTAATTGAGTTGTTAAATGTCAATTCATAATTAAACACTTTATCAACTCCTTTTATTCTGCTTCTATAACTTGAATCAGTTAATACAACAGGTATTAATACATCATTCACTTCAAAAAATACATTTGGTGATGTAAATATTGATTGAACAAATTCATCTTGTTCTTTACTTATCCAATCAGTCGTTAATTTATATTCTTTTTGTGTTTGTATAAAATATGTTGTTTGTCCTCTATCACTGGCTGTATATCTACTATCTAATGCTTTATAAAAATTATCCTTTTTAACATTAGTTTTTTCATCTATCTTTTTCATTGTATAATATTCAGTGCCTCCTAGTTTATTTGTCCATACAACACGCTGTAAATCGTATTTAGAACATATATCATTTATTTTATATATTCTTTGTTCACTAACATCTTGCACACTACCAACAGATTCAACTTTTAAATTATCAATATATAAATTACCATAAATTGTACTTTCTGTTTCATAGTTCTGTTGAACATATAATTTTAAATTACCAGTAGTTGGTGCGCCATTGGTTGAAATTAAACCTTCAACTTTTGTCCAATATTGCCTTGGTAATTGGTCAGACGTGTAAAATATAGGTGGAACAGGTTGTAGAATATTAATATCAAAATCTGTTAAATCTGTTACAATTGAGGAATGGTCGTAAAATGTAGCATTTAGTGCTGTTGCATCTGCATAATACCAGTAACTAACTTTATAATTTGTATTAGGTGATAATGTAAGTGGTATACTAATTTCTAAATTATTATTTATACTAGCATTATTTCCATTTAAAAATAAACTTCTACTTGTGTTCTGTTTTTGTAAAGATGATAAAGAATATGTCCAACCATTAGTTACAGGTGAACCAAATACATAATCTATTAAAGTTACATCAGTTAAAGTATCAAAATCACCATCAGATGCAGCAGTAACAACATTAGTTGTATATAATGAACCTTTTAGTTTAACTCTATATTCATCAAATGTTGTATTACTAAATGAAGCAATATTTAAAGTACCTGCTGGAATATCAAGTCTTAATTGTTCAGTGTTGGAAATTACATCAGTTGTACCACTTGCTGTATAGCTATCATTTGAATATGTATATGATAATGTTTGTGCAACACTTTGAACTAAAGTAAATGGTAGGCTATAAGTATGAACACATAAGTTATTATTATAAAATGTATATTCAGCACTATCCAATGCAACACCCAAATCTTGAATAAAACTTAAAGTTTCGTTTTCATTTGATTGTATACTTTTAATTGTTGGATGTAGATTTAAAAATTGTGAAGCTGTTGATGTCATTTTATAATCAGTAGCATCAAATTCTAAATAATCAACTTCATCAATATTTGCATTTAAAAAAATATAAGAACCATATTCAACTTTTGAATATGTATTACCAATTTTATTAACAGCAACATTAAAAAATTGTGTTACACTATTAGTACAGGCTGTAAAATCAATGATAGTTGGATTTACATCATAACCAAAATAATTTTTAATCACAGGTCTTAAATTAAATTCTGTTGAATTATTTAATACAAGATTTGATATATCAGAAATAAATGAAAGTGTACCACCATCAACTTTAAATGTTATTATATTACTTGAAGTAAAAGAACCGTTTTGTGTAATGAAATTACTATTGAAACCGTTGTATGTTTGATATTGATTTAATGCCATATTCTAATTATTATTTGTTTTTCTTTATTGATTTTATGATGTCATACCTTAAAAATTGAGCAGCAGCATTTGTAATATCTTTTTTTAAAGCTGTGTTTTCTTTTCTAATAGTTTTTGATAAAAAATGTGTTGGTTTGATTCCTTTATTACCAATGCTTCTTGCAATTAAAAAAGCTACTGTTTTTGGTTTTTGAACTTTAATAGGTTTAATTTCTAACCATCTTAATATTTTATTTACAGGTGGTTGTTTTGAATTAGGTCTTCTACCATTTTCTACATATTGTAAATAATCTTCACCTTTAAATTCTACTTCAACTACATTATCTTGTGATTTAACTTCATAATCTAAACTTCTACTTAAATTACCTGATGCATTTTTACCTAAACTTTTTAATAAAGCTTGTGCATTTTTTATAATTTTATTTGCATACTTATCTAAAACCGCTTCTAATATTTTGAACACTTATTAATATATATTATTTTTATATAGCTATATCACAAGGATTAGGTGAATAATTAAATATTAAAGTTAAATCCATTGTATAACCTAAAAGTGATATATCTTCTTTTTCATAAAATACATCCATATTACTATCTTCAACTGTGAAATCATTCGGTTCAAAAGTTTTGATATATGTGAAAAAATCAACAGCTATTTTTTCCATTTGTGATATACCTGAAAGAATATTAAAATCATCAGTCATTTGTATATCGGCAAAAATGAAAGTAAATTTTCTTCTAATACTATAATCTGTTATTTCAGTTGCTATTGGTGTTGTTATCATCAAAGGATATTTAATACTGTTATCGGTTAAAATATCACTTATATCACCAAATCTATAATCATTTATCATTAGGTGTTGTGATGCAAAATCACTTATCAATTTATTTAAATCTGTTATATTCATATACTAATTATTATTTTTATCTATTAAAACTTCTTTCTAAATCTGCTTTTCTTTTTTGTTGGTTGTATTGTTTAACTTTATAGTTTAGAAAATTTAAAGCTTCAATACATCCTATATCCAACACATCATTCATTTTTAGAATATCATCATTAGCTAGATTTAGAATAGATTGATACCAATTCTGTTTAATACTATCAATTCTTTCATCTTTATTTAGCTGCTGTTGCTCTATTTCTTCATCATCAACACTTTCTTCATTTGATCCAAATAAATCTGTATATCCTTCATATACTTGTTTTCTACTTGACAAAAAAAAACCAGTGTTGAATACACATATCCAATACCAATATTAGAAGCAATATCATCAGCTATTTCATCTGAATGTTTACTATCATATTTTTCTAATTTTAAACCCTTTTTACGTCTGTATAGAATACTTATTATCTTGTGAATGTTATCTATCATCCCTTCGTTTAATAACACATCTAAATCAATATATGCACCAAATTCTAATTCATTGATATTAGAAATAGGATAGTATTTTTCATTATTAAGTTCAAAAGGTTTTGATTCAACATCTGTTATATCAGATTTAATAAATGTTAAACATTCTAATATATCATTCACCTGTTCTAATTTTAATTCATTTACAGTTTCAATATCACAATCTAAAATGATACTGATGATTAACCTGTTCTTTTCATTATCTGTTAATTGATAATTTTGTATTTGAACTATATTTTGAAATTTTGATATTGATAGTTGGTCATAACTATTCGGTATTAAATATTCCTTTTTATTTATTTCTATTTTAATTTGTGTTTTCATCTTATTTAATAAAATATTTTCCTGTGTTTTTAAATTCATTTCTTGCTGCAAGTGATATTAAAGTACTCATTACAAAATCATCGTGTTTACCATTAGCTGCTGCAAATCTTATCTTACCTGAAGGAAGGAATTCAAAAGAAAAGTTTTCTAATTCTCCTTTTAAATCCTCATCATTAATTAATTCTATTGTTCTTTTTTCAAATAGATATATCAACTGATTTACTAATTCAGCTTTATTTGTATTAGTGGTTACAAATGGTTCTATTACATTTTTAATAGAATCTATTTCTTTTAAATCTTCATAAATCGGTAAACCTTGATTATTAGTTTCTATATATACTTTTTTAGGTTTATAAGCTTCAATAGTATCTTGTATTACTTGTTTAATATGTGATGTTGTAACTTTCTTTTTTGATATTAATGCTATTTGTTTTTGTGATTTAATATCCATTACACTAATCACAGTTCTATCATTCTTAATACCGATGTCTATACCCATAACACATCCACCAGTAGGTGTTAAACTATCAATAAATGCTTTTGCTGTTGTATTTTTACCAGTACATATTTTACTGATACTTTTAAACACACCACCACCATCAGTAAATTCACATAAAAATTCTTGATTGAATTGTTGTTCACTTAAATTTTCTCTAAATATTTCAATTAAATCTTTATTAGCAAAAGGATTATTTTCATATGTAAATTTAAAACTGATTTGTTTTTTAATTCCTTTTTGACCTTGTACATAATATTTATAGAGGATATTTTTACGACCTTTTGGTGTTGAACACATAAAGACCTTTTTTCCAATTGTGGCAACACAGGGGAGTAGAATTTCATTGAATGTTGTTTCACTAATAAAAGCTGCTTCATCTATGATTAATATATGAACTGAATTACCACGTAAACTATTTTCTGCGAGGGCTGATTTGAACATTATTTTAGAACCTGTGATTAGTTCAATCTCAACAACGCCTTTTGATTTAACACTTCGTTTAATTAAATTAGTTTGTTCTAGTGCTTTATAAGCATCACTATGAAGCTTAATACATTGTTGCTCCGAAGGCGAGACAATCATTATAAAATAATCTCTGTTCTCCAGTGCTTCTTTTAAAGCATAATTTATTATTAATAAGCTTTTTCCCGATTGTCTTGCAGCTACTAAAACAACTATTTTATAATCTGGATTTTCTAATGCTTCTAATACTTGAAGCTGTTTATCATAAGGACTGAATAATTCTACCTGCAAATTGATTTAATATATTTTTTTATATCTTATATATTAAATTTTATAAATCAGTTTATTCTAAATTTATTCTTAAATATTATTCTTCATCTTCATCTTCTTCATCATCTAATAAATTATTATTCTCACCTTCTAATAATTGATTTGTTGGTGGTGTAGACCAATTAGTTTTAATTACAACATCCTGTGTAATATTTAAATTTTGTGTGTAGCTACCACTTAATTTACATAGTATATCAAAAACTTTAATTGCATCAGTTGTTTTACCTTTTTCTTTAAGTTCTGTATAATACATAACAGATTCTTCTATTAAACGATTTCTATCAATTACTAATTTATTAATATGTGTTTCTTGTAAATAAACAAGATATGATTGGGCTGAAGGTTTCTTTAATATTTGTTGTGCAACACCATCAAGATTTGCAGTATCAGGATTTTCAGTACAAGCTGCTGCTGCTTTTTTTCTTGACATTGTACTAAAATATACTTCACAAAACATTGCTTCCCTTTTTGATAATCCAAATGAATTCTTTTTTGTATTCGCTGCCATTAATTATTTCTTGTATTCATTTTTTTCAACTATATAATATTTATAAAGTTCTTGACATATATTCCAACAAGCTGTTCTACAAGTTTGACATTGAACATTGGAATGTGCATTTGATTTAGTAATTGTATTTACTATTTTGTATAACCTAACAATATCCGATGTTGTTGTAAAATAGTGACCATTTAATAAATTATAAACTGATGCTAATTCTACTAAATCATCATTTTGTTTTTCAATCACATTTGGATTGATTTCTTTGATTTTCTCTAATCTTATTTGTTTTTCTTTTTTTGTCATATTCTATATATTATTATTTTTTAATAAATAAACCTTTGAAATACTTACTATCAGGATTAAAAATTGATTTTCTAATTTCAATTAGTCTACCATTTGAATATCTATATATCAAAGTTTTATCAATTGATACAACAAACGATTCATTATTATTGAAAATATCAGTGGTTTTTTTATGTTTAGTTACATCTATTAATGATTCAACTTTTGATAAAACCAGTTGTTGATTTATTAAATCAGATATTACTTTATAGCTTATTACAGGTGTATCAGGTGTATCAATTACTGGTTTTGATATAGAAGTATTAAATTCTAATTTAAATGCTTCAAATAGCTTCTGTAACATTTCTTCAATATCATCTTTACTTGGTTGTAATGAATTGATATATGAAGTAAATTCAATATCTGATAGTAAATTATCACGAAAGGTAGGGTATGTTATATATGCCATAATTTAATTTATTTTTTGATAAGACCAAAAATATCCACCACTTGATTTGGCTTTACCTTTTGCACATTTTGATATATTAGAGTGATTAATATTTAATTCTCTATCACCTTGTATTGTATATTGATAAATTATTTTTGAACTTGGGTTTTCTTTACCAATTTTACCAAATAAAGGATGTTCTTTATCTTTTTTTCCAATTTTTAAACCATTATCATAAGCGTGTTGTATATTCTCTTGTGCTGTGCAAAATTCAAGATTTGATATATTATTATTAGTCTTACAACCATCCAAGTGATTGATAAATGGTTTATTATTAATATTCGGTATAAATGTAATAACAACTAAACGATGAACTTTTGGTGTTGATAGTATTCCATTTTTAGATAATGTAACACTTAAATAACCTCTCATATTACTTTGTGATAAAATCTTTTCTTTTATAAATTTTTTATAACCTCTATTATCTTCAACATATCTATCCAAACCTTTTACACGACTTAAATTACTAACTTGATATAAACCTTCAAACCCAATTATATCTTTCCATATTTCACCATCTAAATTTTCTAAACTTTTGTTTTTATATATTTCTGTATTCATATACAGTATATATAAAATTCTGAAAGTTGTTTATTTCTAAATATTCTATATTTAAATCAGTTGAATATTTATAATATCATTTCTTTATGTTTTTTATTTTAGCTGAATAGAATTTACCTAAAATATTATTGTTTAATGATTTTTCATTTAACCATAAATCATTTTGAATAAGGTGGTAAACTTCTCTATAAGTAGTATTTCAGTAGTAAATTCTATTATTTCTTTACTTATTATATCATCAATGTGTTTTTTGATATACTCATTTGATGAATTATATTTATTAATATTTTTATAAGTAAAATTCTTTATTTGTTTTTTTCCAACATAAAATTTATCATCTTTTAATTTTATTATATAAATAAAACCAAAGTTATTCATATCAGTTAAATCAAATATTCTATCTTCATTTTTAATATACCAATTCATATATGATATATATTAAAAATTAATATTCAGTTTTATCTAATTTTATAAGACCAATAATATCCATAAGCTGATTTTCTTTTACCTAATGCACATTTTGATAAATTACTTTTATTATAATTTAATTCTATTTGTACATCAATTAATGAATACCATTTTTTTATTAATAAACCTGTTAATGAATATTGATATATTATTTTTGAATTCTGATTATCTTTACCTTTTTTATCATACATAGGATTTTCAATACCTTTTTTACCAATCTGTAAACCCAATTGAAAAGCGTGTATTCTATTTTCTGATGCTGTACACCATTCTAAATTTTTTACGTTGTTATCAGTCTTTACTCCTGATAAATGATTTACCTGTGGTTTATTATCGGGATTTGTAATAAAAGTAGTAGCAACTAATCTATGTACTAATTTTTTTTTAATTACCTCATTTGATAAACTAACATAATTATATCCTTTAACATTCTTTTGTTTTAAAACCTTTTCTTTAATACGTTTTAAACTTTTAACATTACCTAAATTTGATACCTGATATAAACCTTCATATCCTTCAATATCTTTATATATTTCTGTATTCATATACAGTATATATTAAAAACTGAAAGTGTTTATTTCTAAATATCCTATTATGATTTCAATTTAAAAAGTCGCTCAATTCTATCTTCACGTCCGTTTTTAGTTCTTATTTCGGTTCTGAAGCTTTCTAATATTGTTACTAACTCTTTACTAATTTTACTTTTACCACCAAAATATTTCAATTTATTTATATACTTTTTTTTAGTATATATTAAATTTGATATGTAGGTTTTTGATAGCGACAGCAAAGCAGTCTTAACTGCGTATATTAGATTTAGTTTGCAATTAGTACCACTTTGTGGTGCTTTACGCAAAATATTTATTAATTATAGGTTTTTGATATATTTGAATTATGGAAAAAATAATTGAACTATTTGATAGACTAGAAAAAAACTATAAAGCGTTTTTAATTTCTTCATTGTTTCATATACCATTTTGGTTTTTATCAATCTTTATATTTAATAGAGGTTTAATAATTAATTACCCAATTTATATATCAATAACACTTACTATATGTTTAACAATTGTATCAGCATTGATATATTTTATAATATCTATTATAGCTTATAAAAGACATAATATATTTGATAGTAGTATTTTTGGAACTGTACTTTTTATTTATGAAGTTAAAAATTTAAAGAAAAGGGAAGTTTTAAGAATTGAATTAATTAGAAAATTGAATATCTTAAAAAATAGATATGAAGTTGCAATAGAAAATAATGATATTTCTGAAATAGAACAGATTCATAAATCAATTAATGATATAAATGATATAGTTATGGATTTAGCTAAAAATAGAAATAAAAGTGTAATATTTAATGACCTTGAAAATAGTATTAGTGAATTAGAAGAAACATTAGATATAAAAAAAGGTGTAACCAATTAAGATTACACCCCTTTTAAAAGATATTTCACCCTTTTCAAATTTGATATTATTACTATCACATACCGCTTGCCTTTTCACTACATCATAATCACCTTCTTTAAACTTTTGACCATAATCAATATAGTAACAGTCTTTGGTGGTAAATGGTTTCTTTGCGATGTGTAGTTCAAACTGTTTAACAGTAGTGTTTAAATTTGTTTCATTTACATAAACTTGTGCTTTTAATGAAGCTGATAATCCAAGTAGGATTACAAAAATTAATTTTCTCATATTGTAAATATATATAAAATATTTGACATAAACAACTAAAGACGAGCATTTTACAACTTTATCTTGTTTCCATTGAATTTTATATTCTTTAATTCAATACCTATATTTTTAAATTTACCAACTATTGCATTTAATACAAATGAATAATCATCTAAATCACTAAAACATATCTGGTCGTGCTTATTATACCAATGAGAACTTTTAGGTGGTACTATATCTAATATTATTTCAGCTTCTAAATCTTGTAATATAGCTGCTGATTCACGTTCTTCTTTTTCAATATATGTTTTATACGATTCCCAAGTGATAGGATATAATTTTTTAAATTCATTGTTTAAATCATAACCTTTTTTAAACTTAAAAAATATGTGGCTATATGTAGCAACTTTTGTTTCATCTCTATCATCTAAATATTTATTAATAGTAAAATACTTACCATCTTCTTTATGTGTTATTTTATATGATTTAAACATAAATATTTCATATAAACAACCATCAACACAATCATCATAATATTGTTGGTCAAACTCTAAATTATTCTTCTTTAAAAGATATAGTAATAACATAGGTTGCATATTGGTAACATCTAAATCATAAAATTGATATGTTAAATGTTTACTGCTTTCTTTTGATAGATTAGAAAGGTTGTGATATATTCTATTTACATTATCACCTTTTTTAATATATCTATCTTCATTAACAAATTTAAATAACCTGTTTAACCTGTGTTTAAATTCTGAAAGCTTATTTGTTTTTAAATACCAGTTGTATTCCTCCTGATAGGCATTTCTTAAATTAATATCTATATTCTTTATTGTATTCTTATATCTATTATCTAATTCTATTTTACAGCTAAATGTTTTATTATATGATTCCTTTCTAAATATCACTAAATATAAATCATCATTAAATATGTATTCATTTAATATATTATACCTTTTTGTAATATGTGCATTCTTATCATAGCTTTTACCATTACTGTTTGGTATCTGTTGTAATACTCTTGCGTGTTCTAAAAACTTTTTTACTTTACAAACATTGTTCTTTTCAAAAAAATTTGTAAATGTTTTTCTTGATATATTTTCTTCATTATTATTAGCATTCATATAATTTTGAATGTATTGTAATAGTTCTAATGTTGATTTTAAAAACAAGCTTCTATTTTTTAATATATTACTTTGTTGTATCTGATGTACCAGTTTTTTAGTGGTAATGAATATTTGTTTGTCCTCTAATTCAATATCTTCTTTAATTGATTCTGTTAATTCTATTAATTCATAATGCATATATTTAGTGTTCTATTTATAGTATATATAAATTTTCATATGCTTGTTTTCTCCTTTTTTGAAGAAATATTGAAAAAACCAGAATTATGTGATGAGTGGTTTAATATTGTGATGAATGGTATTTATAATTTTATGATATATTTTGTGCCTGAATTCATTCTAACACTGGTTTTAATATTATGATATATTAATTAACCAAATCATTCACCTGCTACTTCTCGTAGCTGACAGGTTCATTATGGTTATTTTCCCTTTAGAATTCATTTAATAATTTCTTATTAGAATTATAAAGAACCAACAATAATTATTATTATAATATGGTGGTAGAAGTATTAGAAGATGAAGAAAGAAGAAGAAGATAGATAAAGTGTCTGGAATCCTTGTTAGCCCTTATTCACGTAAGGTTACAGACCACAAGAATTTATATAAAACAAGTCACATAAAACAAGTCACTAAAAAGAAGAATTTAACCATAAAAATATTTTAATATATAAATCTATGTTCAAACTATACGATAAAAGAAATATATTAAAAAAAGAATTTCACACACTAAAAGAAGTAAGTAAATTTTTAGAAGTATCACAACAAAGATTAATTAGATATTTAAACGGTTTTACAGGCACTTCTTATATTGAAGGGTATATTTTCACATATGAAGATGATATATTAGAACCTGATGCATCTAATGATGTTACAGCACCAATTCAAGTACAATTTGATATAGATAAAATAAAAAGCTTTTTAAAAAAACAAGATTTACTAAAAAAAGAAGATTTATTTAAATATAAAATACTTGAATCAAAGTATCCATATAAAGTATTAGTAGAAGAATATTTAAAGAAAGATGATAAAGTAACAGTTGATTTAATATTACCTAATGTTTGGGATGTTAATATCAATAACCAGTCTAATTATATTATTGTCTGGAGATGTTTTTCATATAGGCAAATCATAGAAACAATAATTGAAGAAAGAAAAAGATGTAAAATTATGATTGGTATGTTAAATAGAACAAAAGAAATATTGAAAGATTATCAATAAACTAATATTACCACATCATCAAATACTAATATTACCACAACATCAAAATCTAAAATTATTCCAAAATCTGATATATTATGATGTGAATTTTTATGGTTATACACCTTATAATAGAATGATTCAAAATAAGCTTTAGGAACTGTATGCACTCTAACCAGTGTTAATATATCAGACCATCCCAAGGCGAATTCATTCTAATTTTCATTCTAATTATTACAACTATATCAGACATCATTTAATTGAATTTGAACCCTAATTTGAACAACTATGAAAGCTGAAAGTAAAATAACATTATATCGTACATCAAACAATGTTGTGATATATTATAGTCATAACAAATCTATTTACAGGTTAGAAACAGGTATATCAGTATCTAATAAGAAAGATTTCAATAAATCTAATCAAATGCTATCAGGTAAATTAGCATCCCATAATGAATATATATGGTCACTTAAAAAACAGATTGATGATTTAATACAAAGTGCAATTAAACAACATAGTTCTGATATAGTTGAAGTAATTAAAACAAAAGAAAATTTTGATGGTGAAGTAAAGATTAAAACAACTAAACTAAATATAAACTGATGTCACATAAGAGATGTAGAAGTACATTTATTAGTTTATTAATAGAACAAAATGTAGAATTAAACAATATCATTAAGTTGGTCGGGCATCAAGATTTGAAAATGATTAGATATTATATGTCAAGAAGATTAAGCAATGTAGATAATTTGAATATGAAGTTGAATAATCTATTTTAGATAGTTTTTAAGCTATTACAGACATTATTTAATAGAATTGGGACAGTTGTATCAACTGTCCTTTTTTTATGTCTTAAATCTGATATTAATTAAACACCAAAATATTTTAACAATTCTTCTAACTTTTCATTTCTTTCAAACTGTTCAATATGATTTAATATATCAGAATATTTAAATGATATATTATCAAAATCAGTACGCAGTAAAGACTGCTTGCTGTCGCTGTATTTAAAATAGCCTTTATATTTAATCACACCATCAACATCACCTGATGCAATAGCTACAATATCAAGATTAGGTATATGAAATAATACAACATCAATTAGTTTATCTAAATCAATTATAACTGTATATTTATAATGATATATCAAATTATCATCAACTATATCAAAACCTTTTATAATATCTATATTAGGATTATCTTTTTTAATTAGTTCATCTATTTTAATTAATTTATGTATATTCATATAGTATATATAAAATATATTAAATCAGTTTTATTACACCTTTATTTTAAAATCTTCACTAATTTCATCATAATACATTGAATATTTATGATTGTTTTTAATAAATATTAATACATCCTTTACTTTAAAGCTATATAATTTACCACTTTTAGAATATTTCAAACCATTTTTAATTAAAGTTTGTGGTCTTGATATATGTAATAATTCACATAGTTTAGATGCTGATATAGTTATATCATAATCACTTTCTACTGGTTTACTCTTATTACTAACTACAAATTCAGTATAATCTAAATTATTTAAAGCTGTTTGTATCCTTGTAATCATAACATTGATGTTATCCCTTGTTTTACCAATATCAGAAGGTGATAATGGTTTTAAACCTTTTAATTTATTGGTTTGATTCCAATACTTTAAACATCTTTCTAATACATTCTGATATACATCAGCTTTATTACTTGCACCTAAATTATTACCTACATTTAAAAGAAGGTGATATAATGAATCTTCTAATTTCATATTGAATTTAATAATTGTGTTGTTTTTATACCTCTAATTTGGGCTTTACAATCTTCATCATCAAATGAATATTTTGTTAAGTTTTCAATATCAATCCTTATATCTTTAAATTTAAATTCAATTGAAATTAAATATTCTAATATATCATTATAAATAACATTTGATTTTTTTGGTGTTAATGGTGTATTAGTAAATCCAACTTTAATAAACATATAATTAGGATTTTTTGATATATCAATATCAATATAATTATTGATGAATTTCTTTTTACCATCACCCTTAATTATATATTATTTATTAATAAATATTCTACATCTGATAATCAAATTGGTAAAAACTCATTTGTATATTTTTATATATACTAACACAGTGAAGAAGATAAAACCAATCTTCCCTGTTTTACTTCGTTAAATGTACTACACTCAAGCCGATGAACAAATCTTAATAGATTATCTATTACCAATCAATCAAACAGAAAGATATTATACTTTATATGTTTATCCAATCCTGTTAAAATTAACCACTAAAATATTATATGCAAAGAAGTATTCTAATATATGGGATAGGGAATCACTTCTATATTTTATAATTAGTGAACTATACAGAAAAGAAACTTTATTCAAGTTTGAAGAATATAAAAATGATAAGAAGCATAAAATGTATTCATTCCTTACTACTTGTATAACAAATGAGATATTAATGAGCATCAAAAAACAATTTAATGATTTTAACAATCAATTGAAATTTTATGATGCCTATAAAACAAATTGTGGGAAATATAATTATGAAGATGATTATTTAATAACCAAAGAAAATGATGAAGATATTAAAATAAAAGCGATTGATGATGCTGTATGGTCGTTACAACAACACGAAATTATAATATATAAGATGTGTTTCATTGATAATTTAACTATTAAACAAATCAGTGAACAAACTAATATATCAACTGTCTATATCGGTCAATATATTAAAGATATTAGAATGAAGATAAGGGGAAAATTAAATATTGTTGGCGAGTTAAAACGACTTGGAAAGGGAAGTAAAAGATGATAGTATTAATATTAAAATTAGTTTGTTTTTCAATTATATTTAGTTGGTATAGACCTATTCAAGATATATTAGATAATTTAAGAGATGATTATAAAATATCAAAAGGTTTAGAAAGGGTTGTGATATATATAATTAGTAAAATAAAGAAGGTTTTACAATGTCCTATGTGTTTTTCATTCAATCTTTCTTTGATATACACTTTTGATATAGGTATTGCATCTATTGTTTGTGTATGTGTGGTTGTACTATTAAGAATAATAGAATTAATTCCAATCAGATTATGATAGACATCAAGAAAATTTATCAAAATATACCGATTGAAAATAAAGATTATTCAACCTTTTTATTTTCACTATGTAACATTTTAATTTTTGAGGATGTTCTATTTGATTTTGATTTGAAATGTGAAACTATAATACTTAAAGATGTTAATGATAAGCCAGTATTTTATGAATGTCTACAAGAAGTAATTTATGATATGTATAGTGATTTAACAATGGATGAATTTCTAGAGATTATATTTAAAAAAACATTTTATCATAATTAGTTAAAGTAAAAAATAATAAAATTAAAAGAATATGTTTTCAATATTTAAAAAAATTAAACTTGAGATTGTTGATAAATCACAATTAACAGATGGTACAGAAATTGTAAGTGATACAATCGGTTTTGAAATTGGAGCTGAAGTGTTTGTAATCGCATCAGATGGAACAAGTATAGCTTTACCTGATGGACAATATCAATTAGAAGATGGTGTTACATTACAAGTAGTAGCAGGTAAAGTATCAGATAAAATATTAGCTGAAACAGCACCTGAAGATGAAGTTGCACCAGTTGAAGAAGAAGTTGAATCTGAATTAAAAATAGAAGATGAAGTATCAGAAGAAGAAGTTATTGAAGAAGCACCAGTAGAAGAAGTTGAAGAAGTAAAAGAAGAAGTTGATTATGCTAAATTAATTGAAGATTTAACATCTCGTTTAGTAGCATTAGAAGAAGCTATATCAAAAATGGGTTTAAAAGCTAATGAATTAGAAGTTGAAAATACTAAACTATCACAAGTTGTATTAGAATTATCTGATGAACCTGCTGTAGCAAGTTTAAAAACTGATTCTATTGAAAAAGGTAAAGTAGATGCTGTTGATGCACGTGTTGAATTTATCAAAAAATTAAGAAATAAAAAATTAGGTAAATAATTAAATGTTAGATAATCCTATACAAAATTATATCAAAGAATATTGTAATAAAATTGGTGCTTCAACTGATGCTACTTTAACAGGTTCATATATTCAGAATGCAGCTAATTTTTTAGGTGAAAATGTTCCTGAAAATGGAAGTTGGTTACAAGCTATTTGTAAACATTTTGGTATAACAGCACCAGTAAATGGAAGTTGGTTACAAGCATTAGCAACATTAGAATATAATTGTACAGAACCAGTAAATGGTAGTTGGTGGTATGCTATATTATTATCAGATGTATCTGCTTTAATGGTTTGGGGTGCAGCAACAAGTGAATATTTTTGGGGAAGTTCCACTAGTCGTTTTTGGGGAAGTTAAAATTTTATATAATAAATGATGAAAAATATAATACCAAAGATGGATGATAAAGAACACAAAATAAAAATGACAATCGCAGAGATTATTGAAAAAGCTATTAATGACAATAGCAAAAGAGGATTATCAACAGAGGCTATATGCCAACACGCAGAGTTTGAAATCAAACAGTGGCTTGGAAAGCAAGGGGACTCACAACAATGGCAATTAAAAACAGAAGATATGAAGAATAAATTTATTTATAAAAGGGTAAACCTTTTAACAAAACAGATAAATGGATATATTCTAAATTATTAATAATTCTTAACAAATTAAAAAAAATAATAATAAATAAAAAATGGCAAATTTAAAAGGTAGTGGTAGTAATGATATAGGATTAAATTATAAAAGTATATTAAATATAGGTACTGCAAATGATGGTTTATCTAATATATCATCAACATTGCAAACAGTAACAGATGGTGATGGTAATACCACACCATTTCAATTAAGTACAACAAAAATAGGTATATATGGTGGTTCTAATAGAGTTGTAGAATTCAATGCAATCACAGGCGATTGGATTGGATATGGTTCAAGCCAAATGAGTCCTTACAATTTTAGCACAGGTAATTTTGAGATTCAAGCAGACTCTAGTTTTAATATTGATTTTAGAATTGGTACAAATACAAAAATGTTTTTGACTAATTCAGGAAATTTAGGTATTGGAACAACAACTACATCAGCAAGATTACAAGTTAAAGGCGATGGTACTAATAATATTTTAGATTTAAAAAGTGGTGATGGAGTGAGTAAATTTTATGTTAATAACCAAGGTATAGCATCAGCTGCTGCATTTACATCTGCTGCATATATTAGAATAGGTTCAAATTTCTTTCAAGAAAGTCCATCTGATGGTGTTTTAACTTATTATAATAATGCAGGTTCAGGATTTAATAGATTAAATTTTGGTGGTAATACAAATGCATTCCCTGCATTAAAAAGAACAGGTGCAGGGTTAGAATGTAGATTAGCGGATGATTCAAATTATACTAATATATCATTAGCTACACTTGTTTCTTTGTCAGGTGTTCAATCATATGGTGTAATTGAAGCATATAATGCAACAACAGCTATATCAGTATCAGGTCCTATCAAATGGGGTACAACTAATGCTTTTCCTTCAAGAA
>ERZ724506.120-NODE-120-length-30865-cov-10.369718_pt1 | contig 30865 bp, 24 predicted proteins | sample MGYA00376039_ERZ724506 | MGnify/ENA primary metagenome ERZ724506 (study PRJEB28724, sample SAMN07190887) | wastewater metagenome | isolation source: effluent of sewage treatment plant in Hong Hong | place: USA: Christiansburg, Virginia | collected 2016-03-01 ... | reverse complement strand
CCCGTTGCAGTGCTAACGTACCAAGTTATCAGTTTTGGTACAGCACCGAGCCTGACCTATGGCGGTGCAGCCGGAACGGTTAGTGCAACCGCAACATCCAATTTAGCCGTTACCTATACCAGTATGACGACGGGTATTTGTACCGTGAGTGGTAATGCAATTACCCCCCTCGCAATAGGAACTTGTACCATTGCAGCCGATCAAGCTGGGGATGCTAACCACAACGTAGCATTGCAAGTTACACAAAATATCACCGTAGCCAAGGCAGATCAAGCGACATTGATAGTAACCGTGAGCAGTCACACCATCACGCATGGCAATACGGCAACACTGGGTTATGGGGGCGGTAGTGGTACGGGAGTAGTCACCTACGCCAGCAATAACGCGAACTGCACGATTAGCGGAACTACGTTAGTCGCAGCGGCAGTGGGTTCGTGTGTGATTACAGCGACCCAAGCAGCCGATGTGAATTACATGGCTGCAACCGGAACGGTCAGCATCACGGTGATGGCTGTTCCCACACCACCTGTAACGCCTACCGCACCCGTTGATGGCAATGCGGGAAACACGGCTGATGCGGGGCAGGAACTGTTGATGGTGGGCGGCACTACGGTGAGAGCAGGAAACAACGGTGGAACGATTCAAGCGATAGGCAGAGCGGGTGTTTTTAACGTATCGGTAACCAACGGCAGCATGGTGATTCCTTGTCTGGTTGCCTTGCCACTTTGTACCAGCGGACAAAACACATTGACGGTTTTGGTGGGTGAAACGGTACGCTTCACATCCGATGGCAAAGTCAGCAGTATCCAAATCAATCCTGCAACACCGAACGCAGTCGTTACCCGCTTGAACGGTAAGAATTGGATGGATACGATGGTGGGAATGTTGCAAGCCAAAGTTCCCGCACTCGGTGCAGAAGTGGTACGCAAAACCGATGATTGGAATGCACTGATGCTTGGATTCACGCTTGGTACTCTTGCCGTTACTGCACCATTACCCATGCAAGTCAATCCCACATTAGCGGATGATGTACGGTATCTACCCAACGGCACGCTGCAAGTGGTGACGAATGGTGTCATCGTGCATTTGATTCCGGCGTTATTGGATAAATCCCACTTTCATGCAAAGTTACAAGGTTGGAATCCGAATGCCGATATGCGTGTGAATGGGGATGGAACGATTAGCATCCACGCCAATCGTATCCTTTACAGCGTGCGCCCCCATTGGTTGAGCGCCCATGACGGAGAGCAAAGTATTTTCCCTGCTACGTATAGTTTCGACCAGTTTTCGGCGATGGTCGCAACCCTTGATTCATCTGCCACGCTGCTTATGCAGTTAAATGGAAAATTGGCGCTCACCGTTCAAGGAACAACGTATACCTTGACACCGGATTACGAAGTTTCTTTACCGATGGATGGAACCCCCTCCGGCTTTGTTGTGCGGGGGAATAAATTGGTGATGACGTACCTTTTTGGTTTTACCCAAGGGTTTACCGTAGAACGGCGATAAAACTACGGTAAACGCTCAATAGCCTGCATTCGGGGTAGCAAATTGCCCCTCTCACCACACCGCCATCGCCGCCCGTGCCACCAGTGCCAGTACCAGCGCGACCCCGACCGATAGTCCGACCGAACCCCATGCCTGTTTAGCACCCATCGTTTTCAGCATCACGGCGAAAGTGGATACGCACGGCACGTAGAAGATCAAAAATACCAAGAGCGTGGCGATTTGGGCGGTGCTGAGTACCGTGTCCAGCTCTTGCGTTCCGAGTGCTTGGAAAATCATCAGCAGGGACAATTCCTTGCGCAGCACGCCAAACAACAGCGGCAAGCCCAACGCCAACGGCAAGCCCAGCCACCACACCGTGAGCGGAGTGAGGGCGATGTTGATCGCACTGTCAGCTCCCCAGTGACTTAATAAGGCGAGTATCACGCTCCCACCCACCAATAGCGGGGTGACGATGGTCAAAATATCACTGGTACGCAGCCATGTTTCCTTCACCATGCTGCGCCAATGGGGAAGCGTGTAGGGCGGAATTTGCTGCACCTGCCCGGGGCCTACTTCGCGCGGTCGTTGGCGTGATAAAAATTGACCCAGCACCGCAATCAACACCAGCATGAGCGCGTACAAACCCGTCACGCCGATGATGCCCAAGTATTTGCCCGCAATCGCCAAAATGATCGCGGATCGTGCCGAACAGGGGACAAAGGTAATCAGCACCGAGGCAATCAGCCGCTCACGCCCCGTACTGTTTCGCGCGACGGCCGAAATCGCTGGCACATTGCAACCCAGCCCCAGCAAAAACGGAACCGCTACGCCCCCATGCAGCCCGATGTGGTGGAACCCTCTGTCCACCACAAAGGCGATGCGGTGCATGATGCCCGCTTCCTCCAGCGCAATCAGCAGCAGCACCAGCGGAATCATGTAGGGCAACACAATCCCCGTGAGTCCGATAAAACCATCCAGCACCGCCCGCCCCAACACGCCCACGGTATCGGTCGGCTGCCAATGCTGGGTCGCGGCAACGATGAGCTGGGTGGTGTGGGCATCGATCCACGCACTGCCTTCAAACACCATCCACAACACGCCTGCAAACACCAAAATGCTAGAAAGCAGCCCCCATTGCGGATGCAGCATGAACGCATCCAACCACGATCGCCAATCACGCGCTGTATGCGTTTGCCCCATGCACAAGGCTTCTTCGCAGAGGATGGCGGCACGGTGGTGGCGGTCGGCGTGGATTTCATCGGCTAACGATCGCGGTAACTGCTGTTGTGCCGCTTGGCGCAGATTTTGGAACACGCCGTAATCGTCGGGAAAATGGGCTTGCAGTTGGGCTTCAAAATAAGGATGCTCTGCCGCAAACAATTTCAGCAGCAGAAAATGGGAGATATGCAGCGATTCCAGAATATCAGGGCGATTCAACGCCTGCCGCAAATCCCCCAACGTCCGCATGATGTGGGGACTCGGTTCGTGCGGTAGGGGGCAAGTCCCTTGGCGGATAACGGCAATCGCCGTATCGAATAATTCCGAGATGCCCTGCCCCATGATGGCCACCATCGGAATCACCGGAACACCCAGTGCGCGGGACAGCGCATCGTGCTGAATGGTGAGGCGTTTGCGCCGCGCTTCGTCGAGATGGTTCAGCGCAATCACCATTGGTAGACCCATTTGGCACAGTTCTAACGTCAATTCCAAATGCGCTTGTAAATTGGTGGCATCAATGACTTGAATGATGACATCGGGCGGATCATCCTCCCCCACCAGATATTGCAAGACCCCCACACTATCCTCTTGCACATGGTAGAGCGAGCGCACACTGGGCAATTCGATGACGTGTACCTGATTCAACCCAATTTGCACTTCACACGCATGGTAGGGTAAAGCCGTTCCAATCAATGCGCCGGATTGGGGGACGGTGCTGGCCACCGAATCAAAAATGGTGGATTTCCCCGCACCAGGTAATCCGACCAACGCAATGCGCTTGCGCTCCCCCCGCAAAAGAGAGGGATAAAAAGCAATAGGTTGGGAAGTGGTAACGTTGTTTGTTGAAGCCATAACACAATGAGATTTATTCTCATTATGCTATGGCTTGGTACGTGGCGATTGGTTCTGGCGCAACTGTGCCGCCTTAGCACGCGCTTCTACGGCGAAGAAGCTGTAAAGATCGGCGAGATTTTCGTAAGCAGTAGGATAGCTGGGGTTGGTGCGAATCGCCATTTCTAGTGCGTTGCGTGCCTTCTCGAACTGGTTTTGCTTGACGTAAATCACCGCGAGGTTGTTATAGGGTTCGGGTAGTTCAGGGTACTCTTGGTTCAGTTGCAGCAAGATGGCGGCGGCGGCATCCAGCTTGCCGGCATCACGCAATTGGTTGCTTTGTGCTAAACGGGTTTGCGGGTTATCGGCGGCAATTGCCGATGCACTCAACACCAAAACCAAAATCAAAACCAACATCGAAACCAATGGCATCGTTGCTTTTTGCAAAAAATAGGTCATAAAAAATAAAGAGATAATTATCAAATTTTAGTCGCCATGAGCCTCTCTAGCCTTCGCATTTACAACACGCTCTCGCGTTCCATTGAGCCGTTTTCCCCTCTCGAAGCCGGACACGTTCGGATGTACGTATGCGGTATGACGATTTACGATTTGTGCCACATCGGTCACGCCCGCATGGTGATGGCGTTTGATGTGGTGCAACGCTGGCTCAAAGCCAGTGGCTACCGCGTTACCTACGTGCGCAACATCACCGATATTGACGACAAAATTATCCGCCGTGCGTTGGAGCGGAATATCCCCATTCGCCAGCTCACCGATGAAATGACCGCCTTGATGCACGAGGACATCGCCCAACTCGGCATCGAACCACCCACCATCGAACCGCGTGCCACGCAATACATTCCGCAAATGCTCGGCATGATTCGTGCGCTGGAAGAGAACGGATTGGCGTACAAAACCCCATCCGGGGATGTGAATTACGCGGTGCGCAAATTCCAAGGGTACGGCAAACTTTCCGGTAAATCGTTGGAAGATTTACGGGCAGGTGAGCGTGTGGCAGTCGATGATGGAAAAGCCGATCCGCTGGATTTCGTCCTGTGGAAATCCGCCAAACCCGAAGAACCCGACGACGCAAAATGGGACGGCAATATCGACGGTCATGGTTACGGCATGGGTCGCCCGGGCTGGCACATTGAATGCTCGGCGATGAGTTGCCACACCTTGGGCGAAACCTTTGACATTCACGGTGGCGGCGCGGATTTGCAATTTCCGCATCACGAAAACGAAATCGCCCAAACCGAAGGGGTCACCCACCAAACGATGGCACGCTTTTGGATGCACAACGGTTTTGTGCAGATTGATAACGAGAAAATGTCAAAAAGCCTCGGCAACTTTTTCACCATCCGCGATGTGTTGGCGAAATACGATGCAGAAACGGTGCGCTTTTTCTTGGTACGCGGACACTATCGCACCGCGCTAGGCTACAGCGATGCGCATTTGAACGATGCCCGCACGGGTTTGAAACGTCTTTACACGGCGTTGGATTTGGTCGCACCCGCTGTGGACAACGCCGAAGTGGTTGCAACCATTGATTGGACAACCCCCTACGCCCAACGCTTCCAAGCGGCGATGAACGACGATTTTGGTACGCCCGAAGCCGTCGCCGTGTTATACGATTTAGCGGGCGAAGTGAATCGAACCAAAGATCAAAACCTCTCACAATGCTTACGCCAATTGGGGGGAGTGCTAGGATTATTGCAGCAAGACCCCAAAACCTTCCTACAAGCGGGTGCGACTTTGGACGATGCCGCGATTCAAGAAAAAATCGCCGAACGTGCCGCCGCCAAAGCCGCTAAAAACTTTGCGCTGGCCGATAGCATCCGCAAGGCGCTGCTGGAACAAGGCATTGTGCTGAAAGATTCTGCCGCCGGCACGACATGGGAAGTGCAACAGTGATACCCCTGACTCCCTCATTCTGGGCGGAAGCGTGTACGCACTTGATGCAAAAAGATCGGGTAATGAAGCGCTTGATTCCGCAGTTTGGGGATGTGAGCCTCGAATCACGCGGTGATCCGTTCGTTACGCTGGCACGCAGCATCGTGGGTCAGCAAATTTCGGTGAAGGCCGCGCAAACGGTGTGGAATCGCTTTGTCGCTTTGCCAGAAAAAATGACCCCCACGCATGTGCTGCACCTGCCAATCGACGCGATGCGGGCAGCGGGTTTAAGCGCCCGTAAAGTCGAATACATGGTCGATTTGGCGCAGCATTTTGAAAATGGCACGCTGCACACCGCCCAATGGGACTGCATGAGTGACGATGAAATCATCACCGAACTGGTCGCCATTCGCGGCATTGGACGCTGGACGGCTGAGATGTTTTTGATTTTTCACCTGATGCGCCCCAATATCTTGCCGCTAGACGATGTGGGGTTGATTAACGGCATCCGCCACAATTATTTTTCCGGCGAAGCCGTCAGCCGCAGCGAAGTGCGCGAAGTAGCCGCCGCATGGACACCCTTTTGCACCGTTGCCACTTGGTACATCTGGCGCTCACTCGACCCGCTGCCGGTGGCGTATTAGACAAACTCATCCTCAACGAGCCATAAAAAACCCCGCAGCGCTTTCGCCCTACGGGGTTTTTGTTTGGGGGATGAGGCGGGTTACGCCTCCAACAGAGATACGGGAAATTACATTCCCATGCCGCCCATTCCACCCATACCGCCCATATCACCACCACCCATGCCGCCGCCGCCAGCAGATTCAGCTTTGGGGGATTCGGCAATCATGCACTCGGTGGTCAGCATCAAGGAGGCTACGGATGCCGCGTTTTGCAAGGCAGTGCGCGTTACTTTGGTGGGGTCGAGAATACCCATTTCGATCATGTCGCCGTAGGTGTCGTTGGCTGCGTTGAAACCGTAGTTTCCAGAGCCGTTCAACACCGCGTTCACGACCACAGAGGCTTCGCCGCCTGCGTTGTAAACGATTTCGCGCAGAGGTGCTTCAATCGCTTTCAACACCAAGGCAATGCCGTGGTCTTGGTCAGCGTTGTCGCCTTTGATGACACCAGCCGCTTGCTTGGCACGCAACAAAGCCACACCACCGCCAGCCACAATGCCTTCTTCTACCGCAGCGCGGGTAGCGTGCAGAGCATCTTCTACGCGGGCTTTTTTCTCTTTCATTTCGACTTCAGTGGCAGCACCGACTTTAATCACGGCAACACCGCCAGCCAATTTGGCAACGCGCTCTTGCAATTTTTCGCGGTCGTAATCGGAAGTCGCTTCTTCGATTTGAATACGGATTTGCTTCACGCGGGCTTCAATATCCGCAGCAGCACCGTTGCCGTCGATGATGATGGTGTTTTCTTTGCCCACTTCAATGCGTTTTGCCACGCCGAGGTCTTGCAACGTCACTTTTTCCAAGGACAAGCCCACTTCTTCGGCAATAACCTTGCCGCCAGTCAAAATGGCGATGTCTTCCAACATGGCTTTGCGGCGATCACCAAAACCGGGAGCTTTCACTGCCACGACTTTCAAAATACCGCGCAACGTGTTCACCACCAAGGTTGCCAAGGCTTCGCCATCGACATCTTCCGCGATGATAAGCAAAGGACGTTGGGCTTTAGCCACTTGTTCCAAGGTAGGCAACAAATCGCGGATGTTGCTGATTTTCTTGTCAAACAGCAACACAAAGGGGTTATCCAACAAAGCGGCTTGCTTTTCTTGGTTGTTGATGAAGTAGGGCGACAGGTAGCCACGGTCAAACTGCATACCTTCAACAATGTCCAACTCGTTATCAAGAGACTTGCCGTCTTCCACGGTGATAACGCCTTCTTTGCCCACTTTATCCATTGCCTTGGCGATGATGTCACCAATGCTGGAATCGGAGTTGGCAGAAATCGAACCCACTTGGGCGATTTCTTTGGTGGTTGTCGTGGGCTTGGAAGCCTTTTTCAATTCAGCGATCAAAGCGGTGACGGCTTTGTCGATACCGCGTTTCAAATCCATAGGATTCATGCCCGCAGCCACGTATTTCATGCCTTCGCGCACGATGGCTTGTGCCAAAACGGTCGCAGTCGTTGTACCGTCGCCCGCGTTGTCAGAGGTTTTGGAAGCAACTTCCTTCACCATCTGCGCGCCCATGTTTTGCAACTTGTCTTTGAGTTCGATCTCTTTAGCCACCGAAACGCCGTCTTTGGTGACGGTAGGAGCGCCGAAAGAGCGTTCCAAAACCACGTTACGACCTTTAGGGCCTAAAGTGACTTTAACGGCGTTTGCCAAAATGTTCACGCCTTCAACCATGCGTGCGCGGGCTTCACCGCCAAAAATTACGTCTTTTGCTGCCATGTGGATATTCCTTCAATTCTTAAAATTATTCAACTACCGCGAAGAGATCATCTTCTTTCATGACCAACAGCTCATCGCCGTTGACTTTCACGGTTTGACCGCTGTATTTGCCAAACAAAACACGGTCACCGACCTTGACGGTCAATGCTTTGGTTTCGCCTTTGTCGTTGGTTTTGCCGGGGCCTACTGCCAACACTTCGCCTTGATCGGGTTTTTCAGCCGCGTTATCGGGAATGTAGATACCAGAAGCGGTTTTAGTTTCGTTCGCAACGCGCTTCACAATCACGCGGTCTGCCAATGGGCGCAGATTCATGGGGATAACTCCTAGGTTAAAAACAATGATGTTAGCACTCAAGACTAATGAGTGCTAATGGATATGAATGATAAGGTCATTTTTGGGCATTTCAAGAGGCTGAATTTGGGATAGCATCAAAAAATGACCAAACCAATGACTGAACCACGACTCACATCCCTTTCACACGGCGGCGGCTGCGGTTGCAAAATCGCGCCCGGCGTGCTGTCCGAAATCCTCAAAAACACGGCTTCCCTGCCCTTGCCGCCGGAATTGCTGGTCGGCATTGAAACGTCCGATGACGCGGCGGTTTACCAGCTCAACGACGAGCAAGCGCTGATTGCCACCACCGATTTTTTCATGCCCATCGTCGATAACCCCTTCGATTTTGGGCGCATCGCCGCCACCAACGCCATCTCCGATGTCTATGCAATGGGCGGCACGCCCATCATGGCGCTGGCGTTGGTCGGAATGCCGATTAACGTGCTGTCGCTGGACACCATCGGGCAAATTTTGGCGGGCGGTGCATCGGTATGCAAAGCGGCGGGCATCCCGATTGCGGGTGGACACACCATTGATTCAGTCGAACCGATTTACGGACTGGTCGCGCTGGGCTTGGTTCACCCCAAACGCATTAAACGGAATAAAGATGCCCGAATCGGCGACCGCTTGATTCTGGGTAAACCGATTGGCGTGGGCGTTCTGTCCGCCGCCCTGAAAAAAGAAGCCTTAAACGCCGAAGGCTACGCCCGCATGATCGCCACCACGACCCAACTCAACACGGCGGGCATTGAATTATCGGCATTGGAAGCAGTTCACGCGCTCACAGACGTAACGGGGTTTGGATTGGGCGGACACGCTCTCGAAATCGCACGCGGTGCGAAATGCCAAGTGCGAATCGACTGGAATCGCGTCCCACTGATTGAAGGCGTGCAAGCCTTGGCAGAAGCCGGCATGGTGACGGGCGCATCGGCAAGAAACTGGGCGGCGTATGGAGATGAAATCACGCTCCCCGAAGGTTTCACCAACGTGCAACAAGCCTTATTGAGCGACCCGCAAACCAGCGGCGGCTTATTAGTAAGCTGCGCCCCCGAAGCGGTTAATGACGTATTGGCGATTTTTGAACGCCACGGTTTTGCTTATGCGGCGGAGATTGGTGCGGTTCAGGAGGGGACGGGGATGCGGGTGGGATAATCGCGTAATCCAGTAATATCAATCATATGTTCCTTATTCTCTGGGCTTGATCATTGGGATAGCTTGGATAATTGGCGATTACTTCCATTTTTATAAAGGAATCTCCTTTTGACCCACTCCACCGTATTGCTGCACGAAGCTGTTGATGCCCTATTGGGGAATTGCGACGGTACGTATGTGGATGCTACTTTTGGGCGTGGAGGACACTCGCGCTTGGTGTTGTCGCGCCTGTCTCCACAAGGAAAGCTGATCGGTTTTGACCGTGACCCCGAAGCCGTCGCCCACGCACAAACGATTGCGGATGCACGCTTCTCCATTCGGCACGAACAGTTTTCGCAGCTTTCTGATTTACCCAACGCCAGTGTGGACGGGGTATTGATGGACATCGGAGTCAGCTCCCCGCAAATTGATACGCCCGAGCGCGGCTTCAGTTTCCGTTTTGATGGCCCGTTGGATATGCGGATGGACACCACGCGCGGGCAAAGTGTGGCGCAGTGGCTTGAAACCGCAGAAGCCCCCCAAATCGCCGATGTGATTCGTGATTACGGTGAAGAACGCTTCGCCATGCCGATCGCCAAAGCGATTGTGGCGCATCGGGAAACACGCGGCTTTATCACCACCACCACCGAATTGGCGCAACTGGTTGCCAACACCGTCAAAACCCGTGAAGCGGGTCAAAACCCTGCCACACGCACCTTTCAAGCATTGCGGATTTTCATCAATGCCGAGTTGGATGAGCTGCAACAAGCGTTAGAAGCCAGTTTGCGGGTTCTGAAACCCGATGGAAAATTGGTGGTTATCAGCTTCCACTCCTTAGAAGACCGCATCGTCAAACAGTTTATTGCCCAGCATTCGCGCGAAGTCTTTGATCGCCGTGCGCCTTTTGCACCGCCAAAATTGATGAAGCTGGTAGCGCTTGACCGCATAAAACCATCGGCAGCGGAAGTGAATACCAACCCAAGGGCGCGTAGCGCCGTGATGCGCGTGGCACAAAGAACCAATGCCCCCTCATGATACGCATGAACTTTTTTTTGCTGGTAGCGGTGCTAGCCAGCGCGATGTATTTGGTCGGGATTCAATACGAATCCCGTAACCTTTACGCGGCTTTGGATGAAGCGCAGCGGGAAATTATTCGGCTCGAAGCCGACCGTGACCGCCTGCAAGTAGAACGCCGATCACGCGCCACCCCTGCCAAAATCGAACGCATGGCACGCGAACAACTGCAAATGCGCCTCGCGTCGCCCGGTATTACCACGTATGTCACCTATTCCGCACCGCCCATTCCCACAGCCAGTCGTGCTGGGGTGAAACCATGAGCCGTCGGCATAGTGTTCACCCCTATTCCACCAGCCCCTTACTCGCTAGCCGCACCCCTGCATGGCGGGTGAGATTGTTGGTGGTGTTGATGGGATTGGCCTTTGGCGTGCTGGGGCTGCGTGCCGCCTATATTCAGGTTGTCGCTAACGATTTCTTTTTGCGCCAAGGCGTTGTCCGTTTTACCCGCACGCTGGAATTGCCCGCGAGTCGGGGGCGGATTTTGGATCGCAATGGCTTGATTATGGCCTCCAGCGTTCCGGCACTCAGCATTTGGGCGATTCCTGAAGACGTGCAGATCGATAAGAAAAATCTGCAAACCCTCTCCCGCTTATTGGAAATTCCCCAAGACGAGTTATCGCGCAAACTGGAAGCCGAGGGGAAGAATTTTGTCTGGATCAAGCGCCAAGTGAATGAAAGCATTGCCAAGCAAGTCACGGCACTCGGCATCAAAGGCATTTACCAACGCAAAGAATACAAGCGCGAATACCCCGAAGGCGAGGCCGCCGCCCATGTATTGGGCATGACCAATGTCGAAGAAAAAGGGCAAGAAGGCATCGAACTGGCGTTTGATGAGGTGTTGGCCGGACGCACCGGTTCGCGCCGTGTGATTAAAGACCGCATGGGGCGGGTGGTGGAAGACGGGGGAAACCATATTCCGCCCGTCAGTGGTCAGGATGTGCAGTTGAGTATCGACAGCAAAATCCAATTTTTCGCCTACCAAAAATTGCGCGATGCCGTGCTAGAACACAAAGCGAAGGCGGGCAGCATTGTGGTGCTGGATGTGGTGACGGGGGAGGTTTTGGCACTCGCCAACTACCCCAGCTTTGATCCCAACAAACGCCGCTCCATGAAGACCGATCAATTGCGCAACCGTGCATTGACCGATATTTTTGAACCCGGCTCGGTGATGAAGCCTTTCACCATCGCGCTGGCGTTGGAAACCAAACGGGTAGGGCCGCAGAGTTTGATCAACACCGCCCCCGGACGCATCACGCTGGATGGTTTTACGATTTCAGACACCCATGCCAACGGCACACTCACGGTAGAAGGGGTGATTCAAAAATCCAGCAACGTGGGAACGACCCGCATCGCCATGCAAATGCCAGCGGAAGAAATGTGGCAGTTATTCTCCGCCGCAGGTTTTGGGCAAAAGCCCCAACTGCATTTCCCCGGCGTGGTATCGGGACGCTTGCGACCCGCGAAAACATGGCGGCGCGTGGAACAAGCCACGATGTCTTATGGGTATGGGATGTCGGCTTCCCTGTTTCAAATGGCGCGGTCGTACACCATTTTTGCGCATGACGGCAGCATCATCCCCGTCACTATTTTGAAGAATGCCACGCCCGTACAAGGTACGCCTGTACTGTCCTCCAAAACCGCCAGCCAAGTGCGCAAAATGTTGCAGATGGCAGCCGGCCCCAACGGAACCGGACAACGGGCGCAAACCGAAGGCTATACCGTGGGCGGCAAATCCGGCACGGCTTACAAGCATGTCGGAAAAGGCTATGGCGATGAAAAAAATCGCAAATACCGAGGCTGGTTCGTAGGGCTAGCACCGATCGAAACGCCCCGTGTCGTGGTCGCCGTGATGATTGATGAACCCACCAATGGACACTACGGCGGGGTGGTGGCGGCTCCGGTGTTCAGCGAGACCGTGCAACAAACCCTGCGCTTACTGGGCGTGCCACCCGATATGGCAGTGCGTCCCCAAATTATTTCCCAGCCGGTACCGGAGAATTTCTAATGCAAGGCAATTTATGCTCGGATAGCCGTGCTATTCGCACAGGCGATACGTTTTTGGCGTGGCCGGGAACAGCACACGATGCCCGTCACCATGTCGCCAGCGCGTTGGAACGGGGTGCGGCGCAATGTTGGGTTGAAAAAAACGGGGCGGAAGCCTTTGATTTCGCCAACGATGCCCGCGTGACGTGCATCGAGAATCTGCAAACCCAAGCGGGCGCGATGGCATCGGAGTTTTTTCACCATCCTTCGCACGAACTCTCGGTGATTGCGATAACCGGAACCAACGGCAAAACGTCCACCGCATGGTGGTTGGCGCAGGCGTTGGCGGGCGGCATGGTCGGAACGTTGGGCGTAGGGCGTGTTGATAATCTCCGTTTCACCGGATTAACCACGCCCGACCCTGCCGTGTTGCACGGTTTTTTCCGCCAACTCGTCGATGAAGGCGTGAAAACCTGCGCGATAGAAGCATCCTCTATCGGCATCGAAGAACATCGCTTAAATGGTACGCGGGTTCGCATCGCGGTGCTGACCAACTTTACCCAAGACCATCTCGACTACCACGGTGATATGGAAGCGTATGGGGCAGCCAAGCGCAAATTATTCGATTGGGAAGGTTTGGAAACGGCGGTTATCAATATCGACGACCCCTTTGGAATGCAGCTAGCACAAGCATTGTCTGCCACGCAAGCAACGACAAAGTTGGAAGTGATTACCGTTTCGTGTCGCCCTGCCGCTACCCACCCCGCCCATTTACGCGCCGATGCCATTCATTACGCCAACAGTCGCGGGGCGGAAAGTGGTTTGTGCTTTGATGTGTGCGAAGGCGATGAACGGCATTCTTTGCAAACCGTGTTGATCGGCGAATACAACATCGCCAATCTGCTGGGTGTAATGGGCGCGATGCGGGCGCTGGGAATGCCGCTGGTGGATGTGGTGCAAGCCTGCCGCTACCTCACGCCCGTGCCCGGACGCATGGAGCGCGTGGCGGAACAAGTCGTTATCGACTACGCCCACACGCCGGATGCCTTGCAGCATGTGTTGCAAGCCCTGCAACCCGTGGCGCAGCAGCGCGGCGGTCGGCTGTGGTGCGTGTTTGGCTGTGGTGGGGATCGGGATGCTGCCAAGCGTCCGCTCATGGGTGCGATTGCGGCTCGCTATGCCGATTGCGTGGTCATCACCAGCGATAACCCGCGCAGCGAATCGCCCCAAACCATCATCGACCAGATTGTGGCGGGCATCCCCGATACGTCCAACGTGATCGTACAACCCGACCGCGCGGCAGCGATTGATGATGCGGTACGGCGTTCCGCCGCGCGTGACATCGTGCTAATCGCCGGAAAAGGGCATGAATCGACCCAAGAAATTGCGGGCGTGAAAACCCCGTTTTCCGATAAAACCCATGCCCAAATTCCCTACGCGCGGGTGCATACCGATACGCGAACGATTCAGGCGGGGGATTTGTTCGTTGCCATCAAAGGTGATAACTACGATGGCAATGCCTTCCTGCACGAAGCCTACGCACGCGGAGCGATTGCCGCTATTTGCCACCCCGATGCCGTTCAACCCGCCGGCATGGTTTGTTTTACCGTACCCGATACGCGAAAAGCATTATGCCAGCTAGCGCAGGACTGGCGTGCAAAGTTTGCTATTCCGTTGATAGCAGTTACGGGTAGCAATGGCAAAACCACCGTCACACAGATGATTGCCAGTATTTTGGCAACGGCATACCCAGATGGGCATTTTCTCGCTACACAAGGCAATTTCAATAACGATATTGGCGTGGCGCTCACGCTGCTGCGGCTGCGCAGTTCGCACCGTATCGCGGTGGTGGAAATGGGCATGAACCATGCGGGTGAAATCGCAGGATTGGCGGCAATGGCACGGCCCACGGTCGCGCTGATTAACAATGCCCAGCGCGAACACCTCGAATTTATGCGCACAGTGCAAGCGGTGGCGGAGGAAAATGGCAGTGTGATTCACGCGCTGGATGCCGATGGTGTGCTGGTAATTCCAGCCGATGACGATTACACCCCGTTGTGGCGCACGATGGCGGGTCATCGCAAGGTCGTTACGTTTGCGATGGATAAGGGGATGGATGATGTATCTCCCTACCAATTGGCGATTGCGGGGCGGCATAACCAGAAAAATGCGCTCGCAGCGGCAGCCTGTGCGCGGGCGGCGGGTGTGAACGAAACCGCGATTCGGCAGGGGCTGGAAGCGTTTGCACCCGTCAAGGGGCGTTCACGTACATTGCAAATCGGTAGGCTCACGGTCATAGACGATACCTACAATGCGAACCCTGACTCGGTGCGGGCGGCGATTGACGTGCTATCCGATTTGCCAGCGCCGCGCCTGCTGGTATTGGGCGATATGGGTGAAGTAGGGGAGGATGGTGCGGCTTTACACGCCGAAATTGGCGCGTATGCACAAACCAAGGGCATTGAAAAAATGTTCACGCTGGGCGATTTATCACGCCATGTGGGTCATGGCGTGCATTGCACCAGTATGGATGAATTGATAGACAAAGTACACCAAACGCTGCCCCATATGGGAAGCGTGCTGGTGAAAGGTTCGCGGTTTATGCGAATGGAACGGGTTATCGGTGCGATGGAATCGTCACCCGCTTGATAGGAGTATTCATGTTTTTGAGTTTGGCGCAATGGCTACAGGCACTATCGCCGGAGCTGGCGTATTTTCGGGTTTTTAATTATTTAACGTTTCGGGCTTTATTAGCCGCTGCCACCGCCATGCTGATCGGGCTGGCAGCGGGGCCTTTTGTATTTGGGCGTTTGCGGACGCTCAAAATCGGGCAACCGGTGCGGGAATATGGCATGGAAACCCATTTGCAAAAAAATGGTACACCGACGATGGGCGGGGTTTTGATTTTATTATCCATTGCATTATCAGCATTATTATGGTCGGATTTAAGTAACCGCTTTTTTTGGATTGTATTAGCGGTAATGGTGGGTTTTGGTGCGATTGGTTGGGTCGATGATTGGCGAAAAGTGGTCAATAAAGACCCGGAAGGTATGCGTTCGGGTGAAAAATACTTTTGGCAATCGGCAATTGGGGTGGTGGCTGCGGTGTTATTGGTTTTTAGTATTTCAGAAACCAACAATGCCCGCGCTTTGGATTTATTCATGAACTGGGTATATTCCGGTTTTGATGTGGATTTGCCACCGAAAGCGAGTTTACAGCTCCCCTTTTTCAAAGCGATTTCGTATCCGCTGGGGGTTTTGGGTTTTGTGGTTTTAACTTATTTGGTGATTGTGGGTTCGAGTAATGCCGTCAATCTCACCGACGGTTTGGATGGACTCGCCATCATGCCCGTGGTACTGGTGGGTATGTCGCTGGGTATTTTTGCCTACGTGACGGGAAGCGCGACCTATTCCAAATACCTGTTCTTTCCGCATATTCCGGGTTCGGGGGAATTGTTGGTGTTTTGCGCAGCGATTGCGGGTGCGGGGTTGGCATTTTTATGGTTCAATGCCTACCCAGCCGAGGTATTTATGGGCGATGTAGGGGCATTGGCACTGGGTGCGGCATTGGGAACGATTGCAGTGATTGTGCGCCAAGAAATTGTATTGGCGATTATGGGCGGTGTTTTTGTGGCAGAAGCGCTTTCGGTGATGCTGCAAGTGGGTTATTTCAAATACTCGAAAAAACGCTACGGGCAAGGTCGCCGATTATTCCACATGGCTCCCTTACACCACCATTTTGAGAAAAAGGGCTGGAAAGAAACCCAAGTGGTGATTCGATTTTGGATTATTACCATGTTTTTGTGTTTAATGGGTTTATCGACCTTAAAGCTACGTTAAATAAAAATGAATATAAACCCTATCAATCCTATCCGTGATACGTCTGTTTTGATTTTGGGCTTGGGCGCTTCAGGGCTGGCGATGGCGCGTTGGTGTGTGCGCCAAGGTGCTGCACGGGTAACCGTTGCCGATACCCGCGCCGCGCCGCCGCAGTTGGCATGGTTGCACAACCATTTGCCACATTCATCCATCGTGCAGTTTGTCCATTCACCGCACTTCGATGGAAGTTTGGTGCAGGGCAACCATGCGGTTTTTGTCAGCCCGGGGATTTCACCCGCGCAGATGCACGGTGTGGTGCAAGCGGCACAAAGCCAAGGCGTTCCGGTGGCGGGTGAGCTGGGGTTGTTCGCACAAGCGTTGCAAGATTTGCGTACCGAACGCGGTTACGCCCCCCAAATTTTGGCAATTACCGGAACCAATGGCAAAACCACGGTAACGTCTTTAACGCGCCATTTGTTGGCGTGGACGGGGATGTCGGTGGCGATGGCGGGCAATATCGGCCCTACGCTCTTGGATACGTTGACGGAATTTTTGGATAAAAGTGCCGCAGCCGAAGCACCCGAATCGTCCGAACTGCCTCAAGCGTGGGTGCTGGAATTGTCCAGTTTTCAGTTGGCACTCGACATTCCCGCATGGGAACCCACCGCCGCCACCGTCTTGAACATCACCCAAGATCATTTGGATTGGCATACCGATATGGCGGATTACGCCCATGCCAAATCGCGTATCTTTGGTACAACTGGCTTTCAGGTATTGAACCGCGATGATGCCGAAGTCATGGCGATGCAAGCCACGAACCGTTCCGGCACTTGCTTCAGCGCGGGAATGCCGCAGCGGGGCGGAGAATTTGGCATCGAAGAGGTCAATGGCATGGCGTGGCTGGTGCGTTTGCAAGCAACCGAAGGCACGAAGAAAGTGCAATCCGAATCGCACATCCAACGCTTGATGCCGGTCGAGGCGATGCGCATTCGCGGTCGGCACAACGCGACCAATGCGCTAGCGGCCTTGGCATTGTGCTGCGCGGCGGGGTGTGCGTTGGCTCCTATGCTGTACGGTTTGCGCGAATATCGGGGTGAACCGCACCGCGTGCAGTCGATTGGTGTGATGGACGGCATCGAATTTTTTGACGACAGCAAAGGCACGAATGTTGGCGCAACAGTGGCTGCCCTGCAAGGGCTGGGGGTTGATCGCCGTTTGGTGTTGATTTTGGGAGGGGACGGCAAGGGGCAAGATTTCAGCCCGTTGATGGCTCCGGTGGCGCAATACGTTCGTTCGGTGGTACTGATTGGGCGCGATGCCGACCGCATCCGTGCGGCCTTGGTTCCCACCCGTGTGCCGATGTGGAACGCGATTTCTTTAGAAGAAGCGGTTGTTTTGGCGTTTGGTGAAGCGAAAGCAGGCGATGCCGTATTGCTATCACCCGCGTGTGCCAGCTTGGATATGTTTCAAAACTACGCGCACCGTGCGCAGGTGTTTTGCGATGCGGCGCAGGCATTGGCACTGAATCGTGGAACCTCGTTGGAGGGATTGGAGTGAAATCCGAAGTCAAACGCTTTGATCAAACCCTGTTGTGGGTGATCATTGCCTTGCTGATGTGGGGCATTGTGATGGTGTATTCGGCCTCCATCGCCCTGCCGGATAACCCCAAGTTTGCCAAATATGCCCCCACGCATTTTTTGATGCGCCATACGATGTGGATCGTGATCGCGATTGCCATGAGCTTGATCGCCTTCCGTATCCCGCTCAATATGTGGGAGAAGAACGCGCCTCTGCTTTTCATCATCTCACTGCTCTTATTGGTCGTGGTGTTGATACCCGGCATCGGGAAAGTGGTTTACGGAGCGCGACGCTGGATTGCGGTCGGGCCGCTGAGTTTTCAGCCTTCGGAAATGGTCAAAATCGCCATCTTGCTGTATGCCGCCAACTACATGGTGCGCAAGATGGAAGATAAAGAAAACTTCCTCCGCGCGGTGTGGCCTATGGCGCTGGCGGTGGGCGTGGTGGGCGTGCTGCTGCTGGCCGAGCCGGATATGGGTGGCTTCATGGTGATCGCCGTGATTGCGATGGGCATTTTGTTTCTAGGCGGCGTGAATGCCCGTATGTTCTTCTTGATTGCCACGATTTTGCTGCTGGTCTTTGCCGCCATCATTTACACCAGTGAATGGCGGCGGGAGCGGATTTTTGCCTACTTAAACCCGTGGGATGAAAAATACGCGCTGGGCAAAGGGTATCAGCTCTCGCATTCGCTGATTGCCATTGGGCGCGGCGGCGTGTTTGGCGTGGGGCTGGGCGGGAGCGTGGAAAAATTGCATTGGTTGCCCGAAGCGCATACCGACTTTTTGCTGGCCGTGATTGGCGAAGAATTCGGCTTGATGGGCGTACTGGCGGTGATCGGGATGTTCTTCTGGATGACGCAACGCATCCTTGAAATCGGTCGCCAATCCATTGTGTTGGGCGATGTATTTTCCGGTCTTGCCGCACAAGGGGTGGGGTTGTGGATCGGGTTTCAGTCGTTTTTTAATATCGGCGTGAATTTGGGCGCAGTGCCAACCAAGGGGCTGACCTTACCGCTGATGAGTTACGGTGGATCGGCAATGGTGGCGAATTTGATCGCCCTTGCGATCGTCATGCGGGTGGATATGGAAAATCGCCGAAAAATGCAGGGGGGACGATCATGAAAAATACGCCCTGTGCGCTCATCATGGCCGGCGGAACGGGTGGGCATATTTTTCCGGCACTGGCACTGGCGCGTGCGCTGCGGAGTCAGGGTTGGCGCGTTCACTGGCTGGGTGCGCCCCAGAGCATGGAAAGCCGTCTGATTCCGCCCCACGGTTTTCCGCTGGAACTGGTGCAATTTTCCGGTGTACGCGGCAAAGGTTGGCGTTCGCTGGTGAGCTTGCCGCTGCGTTTGATCCGCGCCTTTTGGCAGAGCCGATCCGTAATGGCACGGGTGCAGCCCGATGTGCTGATTGGATTCGGTGGCTACATCACCCTCCCTGCCGGATTGATCGGCGCAATGCTGGGAAAACCGCTGCTGCTGCACGAACAAAATTCCGTTGCGGGCATGGCGAATCGCGTGCTGGCACGTTTTGCACGGCGGGTTTTTACGGCGTTTCCGAACGCATTTCCGCACGGTGAATGGATCGGTAATCCGCTACGCCACGAATTTTTAACGCAAGCCCCGCCCGCCGAGCGCTATGCCCTGCGGCAAGCCCTGCCGGATGCGCATCGCCTGCGGGTGCTGGTAGTCGGCGGGAGTTTGGGGGCGCAGGCACTCAATAACATCGTGCCGCAGGCGTTGGCGTTGATTCCAGCAGAAAAGCGTCCCATCGTCACGCACCAAAGCGGCGAAAAACAATTAACCACGCTGCAAGCCAACTACGCGGCGGCGGGTGTGGAAGCGACATTGGTTTCTTTTATCGACAACACCGCGCAAGCGTTTGCCGATGCCGATTGGGTCATTTGCCGCGCCGGAGCCAGTACCGTCACCGAATTATTAGCCGTCGGAACGGCAGCGGCTTTTGTGCCATTCCCCGCAGCGGTGGACGATCACCAAACCCATAATGCCCGTTTCGTCACCGATGCAGGCGGCGGATGGTTGTTACCCCAGCGCGAATTAACACCCGAAAAATTAGCCGATTTGCTCCAAAATACCGAGCGAACGGCATTGCTAGAACGGGCATTCAAAGCCCAAAATATCGCCAAAATACAGGCAACCGAACTGCTGGCGGCAGCTTGCCAAAGCATGGTTTTCACCCATTCTAAATAACTCCATATCCTATGAAACACGCTATTCATCACATTCATTTTGTCGGTATCGGTGGGGTTGGCATGTCGGGGATTGCCGAATTGCTGCTGCGTCTGGGTTACCGCGTATCGGGTTCGGATCAAAGCGATAGCGATGCCGTACAGCGTTTGATGGCATTGGGGGCGTGCATCCATATCGGTCACGCCGCCGAAAACGTCACGCCCGATACCCAAGTGGTGGTGGTGACCAGCGCCGTGAACGAGGCCAATCCTGAAGTCAAAGCCGCGCGTCAGTGGGGCATTCCGGTCGTTCCGCGTGCGGCGATGTTGGCAGAATTGCTGCGCACCCGCGACGGCATCGCCATTGCCGGAACGCACGGTAAAACGACTACCACCAGCTTGGTCGCCAGCATCGTATTGCAAGCCGGATTAGACCCAACCTTTGCGATTGGCGGACAACTGCACAGCGCGGGGACGAATGCACGCCTCGGTGCAGGTTCGTGGATGGTGGTGGAAGCGGATGAATCCGATGCCTCGTTCTTGCAACTGCCCTTCATCATGGCGGTGGTCACCAACATTGATGCGGACCACATGGTGACCTATGGGCAGGATTTTGAACGCTTAAAAGCCGCATTTGCCCAGTTTTTGAACAAAATGCCGTTTTATGGCACGGCAATTGTATGCACCGAGGATGCACCCGTGCGCAGCATGGTGGAGCAAATTACGTTGCCGAAAAAGTCGATTATTGGCTACGGTTTCCACGAAGGGGCGCAGGTACGGGCGGTGAATGTGCGGGCAGTGGGTGGACAAATGCACTTTACGGTGCAGCGTCCGCAGCGCGAGAGCATGGAGGTGGTGCTGAATTTGGTCGGTCGGCACAATGTGTTGAATGCCTTGGCAGCCATCACGGTGGCGATGCAGTTGGAGATTGCCGATGCGGTGGTGGTGGCGGCGTTGCGTGATTTTCAGGGTGTGGGGCGGCGTTTTCAGCGCTGGGGCGATCACCCGACCATCACCGTGATTGACGATTACGGGCATCATCCCACCGAGTTGCAAGCAGTTTTAGAAGCAGCGCGGGGCGCATTTCCCAATCGGCGTTTGGTGTTGGCGTTTGAGCCGCACCGCTACACCCGCACGCGCGATTGTTTTGCGGATTTAATCACGACCTTTGCCCAGTTTGATGCCGTATTGTTATCGGAAGTGTATGCCGCCAGTGAAGCGCCGATTGCGGGTGCAACGGGACGTGATTTGGCGAATACGTTACACCACGTCAATACGTTAAACCAAAATCACCATCCGGCGTTATTGGTAGGAGACATCAGCGCGATGCCGCAAGCGATTGTGGATTTTGTCCAAGCGGGAGACGTGGTGCTGTGCATGGGCGCAGGGTGTATGGCGGATGTGCCAGCGCAGGTTGTTCGTTTATTACAAGGGAACGCATCATGAACCAAAAGGTAGCCGTATTGATGGGCGGCGCGTCAGCGGAGCGGGAGGTGTCGCTGCTATCGGGGGCAGGCGTGTTGCAGGCATTGCGCTCCAAGGGCGTGAATGCCCATGCGTTTGACCCTTCGCAGCGCGATATGTGCGAACTGAAGAGTGAAGGATTTACCCATTGCTTTATCGCTCTGCATGGACGGTGGGGCGAGGATGGTACGGTGCAAGGTGCGTTAGAACTCATGGGCATTCCCTATACCGGTTCGGGCGTGCTGGCTTCGGCGATTGCGACCGATAAGGTGATGACCAAGCGCGTATGGCGTTCAGAAGGTATCCCGACACCACGCTATCAGGTCTGGCATCAAAATACGCCGCTGCCAACGCCTGAAAAACTCGCCGAATTGGGTTTACCACTGATTGTGAAACCCGCGCGGGAAGGTTCTTCGCTGGGTGTCACCAAGGTGAGTGATCCGGCTGGAATCCAGCAAGCGATCGATACCGCTGCTGAATTGGATTCGGATGTTTTATTTGAAGAATACATCCAAGGCGATGAGGTCACCTGCCCGATTTTGGGTTCAGCGGAAGATGCCCACGCTTTGCCGCTGATTCGCATTCGTGCGCCCGGTGGCACTTACGATTACCAGCACAAGTATTTCACCGACGACACCGAATACCTGATTCCCTGCGACCTTCCTGAAGGGGAAGAAGCGGCGATTCAGGCATTGGTATTGAAAGCCTATCGGGTGCTGGGTTGCCGTGGCTGGGGGCGGATTGATGTCATGATCGACGGCAAAACCCGCCAGCCCTATCTGCTGGAAATTAACACTGCCCCCGGCATGACGGGGCATTCGTTGGTTCCCATGTCCGCCCGTTCCGTGGATATTTCTTACGAAGACCTCTGCCTGCAACTGTTGCGCAAGGCGTGTCTGGATTCTGAGGCGTTGCCATGCGCGTAAGCCTGCGTGAACGAAAGCCCCGTAAGCCGTTGGATATACGGTTAATGCAGCTCATCACGCGGTGGCTGCTGGGGGTTCTTTCGGTTACAGCATTGGCGGGAACGGTACATTGGGTCACGCACTTGCCCTTGTTCGATATTCAACATATCGCCATTACCGGTGAAGTGCAGCACCACAACGAAGCGACGTTACGGGCGCATGTCGCCCCCCATCTTCAGGGTACATTTTTCACGATTGATTTAGACGAAGTGAAACATGTCTTTCAAAATGTACCGTGGGTGCGCAACGCGGTGGTGCGGCGCGAGTTTCCCAACACCTTGAAAGTTACCTTGCAAGAACACCGCGCAGTCGCCTACTGGGGGACGGACAAGGCGCAGCGCCTGATCAACAATTACGGCGAAGTGTTTGATGCCAACACGGGCGAGGTGGAAGAAGAAACGCTCCCCCACCTCAACGGCCCCGACGGGCGTGGCTTAGACGTATTAAACATGTACTACGCCATCGCACCGTACTTTAATAGAGCGAAAATACCTATTGATGAACTGGAGCTGAATCCGGGAGGCGGTTGGCGGGTTATTCTCGAAACGGGTGCTACAGTCGAAATTGGACATGGCGAATTGAATCAAATACTTTCCAAAGTACAACAGTTTACCGACACCATTCCCTATGTTACAGCCCGTTACACGCGACCGACAACGGCTTTGGAATATGCCGACTTACGGCATCAAAATGGATACGCCATACGGCTCTCAGGAATTACAACGGCAGTCGATGCCTCTAAAAAATAGCGAATAACGTGCAAACAATGCAGAAAATATAACGCAGGGTATCGAGATGGCAAAAGAATACAAGGATTTGGTCGTCGGTTTGGATATCGGAACCGCGAAAGTAATGGTAGTGGTTGCCGAAGTGTTGCCCGATGGCGAATTAAAACTCGCAGGGTTGGGTGTGGCTTCGAGTTATGGTATCAAACGGGGGGTAGTGGTCAATATCGAGGCCACCGTTAAAAGCATTCAACACGCCTTGAGTGAAGCCGAATTGATGGCCGATTGCCACATCACCCGCGTCTATGCTGGCATCACGGGGAGCCATGTGCGGGGTTTCAACTCCAGCGGCATGGTGGCGGTGAAGGATAAAGAAGTGACTTCGATGGACGTGGCGCGGGTGGTAGAAACCGCCAAAGCCATCAACATTTCGTCCGACCAGCGCATTTTATTGGTCGAGCCACAGGAATTTATCATCGATGGGCAGGATGTGAAAGAACCCATCGGCATGAGCGGTATCCGGCTCGAAGCCAAGGTACACATTGTGACCGGAGCGCAAAGTGCGGCAGAGAATATCCTGAAATGCGTGCGCCGTTGCGGGCTGGAAGTCGAGCAGTTGATGCTCAACCCACTGGTGAGCAGCGTCTCAGTATTGACGCAAGATGAGCGCGAATTGGGCGTAGCCGTGGTCGATATTGGTGCGGGAACGACCGATATTGCCATTTTTGCCAATGGTGCTATTCGCCATACCGCTGTGATTCCGATAGCCGGTGACTTAATCACCAGCGATATTGCGATGGCACTGCGCACGCCTACCAAGGATGCCGAAGAAATCAAAGTCGCCAGTGGTCACGCCAAACAGTTATTGGTCGATCCCTCCGAGCAAGTGAAAGTTCCGGGGCTGGGTGACCGTGAACCGCGCATGATCAGCCGCCAAGCCTTGGCTGGGGTGATTGAACCGCGTGTTGAAGAAATTTTTGCGCTGGTCGCGCAGGTGATTCGGGAATCGGGGTACGAAGAAGTTTTATCGTCTGGCATCGTCTTGACCGGTGGAAGTTGTGCCATGCCCGGAATGCTGGAATTGGCAGAAGATATTTTCCTCAAACCCGTGCGGCGGGGTGTTTCCCATTACGCTGGCGCGTTGTCGGATATGGTGGCACAGCCCAGTGCAGCCACCGCGATGGGTCTGCTGGAGGAGGCTCATGTAGCCCGTGTCCGCAATGTCGGGGTCAAACCTTATCCTAAAACGAATACGGCTAAAAGCCTATTTGGATCATTGAAGGATTGGTTTGTTGGAAATTTTTAAGAAGGTTTGTGGCAATTTGCGATGAAAATAACGACAGTGAGAAAAAATTCAAGGAGTATGCAATGCCAATCGAATTGATTGATGAAAAGACATCGTTCAACCAAGGCACCAATATCAAAGTGATTGGCGTAGGTGGCGGTGGCTGCAATGCCGTCGAACATATGATTGCCACTGGTGTCAGTGGTATTGAGTTTATTTGTGCCAATACAGATTCACAGGTTTTGAAATTCAGTACTGCCGACCGCAACATTCAGTTGGGTGCAACGGGGTTGGGTGCGGGCGGTAAACCCGAAAAAGGGCGCGAAGCCGCTGAAATGGCGGAGGAAGATATTCGCATCGCCATCGAAGGCGCACAAATGCTGTTCATCACCGCCGGTTTGGGAGGTGGAACCGGTACGGGTGCTGCGCCCGTGGTGGCGAAAGTCGCCAAGGAAATGGGGATTTTGACCGTCGGCGTGGTGACCAAGCCCTTCGAGTTTGAAGGCGGTCGCCGCATGAAAAATGCCAATGCCGGATTGACGGATTTGGAATCCCATGTCGATTCCCTCATCGTGGTGCTGAACGACAAGTTGATGGATGTCATGGGAGACGACATCTCCCAAGAAAATGCCTTCGCCCACGCCAATGATGTGCTGAGAAATGCCGTCGGCGGTATCGCGGAGATCATCAATGTGCGGGCGGTGGTGAACGTGGACTTTGAAGATGTCCGCACCGTCATGGGGGAACCCGGTCGCGCCATGATGGGTACGGCGATGGCCAGCGGCCCCGATCGTTCCCGCATTGCGGCCGAACAAGCCGTGGTTTGCCCGCTCCTCGAAGGCATGGATTTGTCGGGGGCTAAAGGCGTTTTGGTGCTGATTACCGCTACCAAGAGTTCATTGAAACTGAAAGAAACCCAGTTGGCGATGAATACCATCCGCGCCTTTGCATCCCCCGATGCCCACGTCATTTTCGGTACAGCCTATGACGAAGCCTTGGGTGAACAAATGCGCGTCACCGTGGTCGGAACGGGGCTGACCGGACGCACGGATAGCGTCCCAGTAGTGCCGGAAGCGGTGGTCAAATCGGCTCTTCCACGCAAGCCCGAACCCCTCTTTCAGCATGTTCCCGCCATGGAAAGCACGCCTGTCAGCCATGCTCCGGTACATAACAGTCCGTCTCGTGGTCATGCTGCGCCCGTCACAACGCCCGTAGCGGCCGACCCCGTGGCAAGCCGTCCTGCCGTCTGGCGACCTTCGCGCACTTCCGGTGTCATGCCGACCTCCCGCCCCGATCATGGTTCGGAAGACTACGAAATACCTGCGTATTTGCGTAAACCTGCGAATTAATCGAAAATTACTGGATGCTTAAGCAAAGAACTCTTAAATCTTTAACCCGCGCGGTTGGCGTGGGTTTGCACAGTGGTAGACGGGTAGAAATCACACTACGACCCGCCCAGCCCGATACGGGCATCGTTTTTCGGCGGGTGGATTTGCCGGAACCGGTCGATATTCCGGTATCGGCATTGGCGGTGACCGATACCCGCATGGCATCGACCCTGACCCAAGGGAATGTCAAGGTTCAGACGGTCGAGCATCTCATGTCCGCCTGCGCAGGGTTGGGGTTGGACAATTTGTACGTCGATATTACCGCTGAGGAAATTCCAATTTTGGATGGATCGGCGGCTTCGTTCGTTTTCTTGCTGAAAAGTGCCGGCATTGTGCTGCAAGATCGCCCCAAACGCTTTATTCGGGTCAAACGTCCGATCGAAGTGCGTGAGGGTGAAGGGAAAAACCTCAAGTGGGCCAAACTAGAACCCTATAACGGCTACAAACTGCACTTTGAGATCGTGTTTGATCATCCCGCTGTCGATTCCACCGGACAATCCGCCGAGTTCGATATGGGCAACCACAATTATTCCCGCGATATTGCCCGCGCCCGCACCTTTGGCTTCACCAAAGATGTGGAGATGATGCGCAACAACGGTCTGGCACTGGGTGGCGGTTTGGATAATGCCATCGTCATGGACGATTACAAGGTGCTGAATGCCGATGGTCTGCGGTACGACGATGAATTCGTCAAACACAAGCTGCTCGATGCCATTGGCGATTTGTATTGCATCGGCAAACCCTTTCTTGCCAGCTACAGCGCGTATCGCTCGGGGCATGGTATGAATAATTTACTGCTGCGGGAATTGCTCCGCCAAGCCGATGCGTGGGAAGTCGTCACCTTTGAAGACGAACGCCGCGCCCCCAGCGGCCTTGCCCGCCTTGCTCCGGCGTGGTGAAAAGCATTCACCGGCTCCGACCTCCACGGTAATTGCCACCCATGCGGGAAGAATCAACCTCACCCCCTGCATGGGCGAGGCGAGCCATCGCGGTTCCGGCATGGGCGTGGGTGATCGCCAGCCCCAGCGCGTCCGCAGCATCTGACCCCGGAAGGCCGGGGAGCTTGAGCAAGCGTTGCACCATCGCTTGAATCTGTTTTTTATCCGCCCGCCCATAGCCCGCTACGGCCTGTTTCATTTGCAGCGCGGTGTATTCGGCTACGGGCAGATCGCGCGATACCAAGGCCGCCACGCACGCTCCCCGTGCCTGCCCCAACAGCAGCGTGGATTGGGGATTCACGTTCACGAATACGATTTCTACGCAGGCACAATCCGGTGTATAGCGTTCGACGACTTCGCCAATACCGTCAAACAGCACCTTGATACGCAGGGGCAACGCGGTGGCGGTGAGGTGCTGGGTGCTGATGGTTCCACTGGCAACGTATTGCAAATGGCTACCCTCCACATCCACCACGCCAAAGCCGGTGGTACGCAGACCGGGATCGATGCCCAAAATTCGCATAATGTTTCCGTGAAGGTCGATGTCAGGGATTGGCGGAGGGAATCAACGCCGACCCCAGCCGTTCTTGGATACTGGCGGCGCGTCCGGCAAGGTAGGGCGAACGGTTAAAGCGTTTTTGGTAGGCACGCGGCCCCGGTAGCATCACTGCCAAGCGTGCGGCTTCAGCGGGCGTTAAATACGCTGCCGACTTGCGGAAATAATGGCGAGCCGCCGCCTCCGCGCCAAAAATCCCCTCGCCCCATTCGACGTTATTCAGGTAAATTTCCAAGATTCGGCGTTTCGACAGCACCTGTTCCAGCATCAGCGTAAGCACCAATTCTTGCCCCTTGCGCAGCAAATGGCGTTCACCGGATAAAAATAGGTTTTTGGCGAGCTGCTGCGTAATGGTTGATGCACCCACCACTTTGGGTGGCTTGGTTGAATTTTGCTTTTCCGCGCGTTGCTGGGCTTTTTCATTGCGACCCCATGCTTTTTCAATGGCACGCCATTCCACCCCATCGTGGCGCGTGAAATTGTCGTCTTCCGATGCAATCACCGCCTGCTTGAGGTGGATGGAAATGTTTTCATAGGGAACCCATTTTTGCGACCAAGGAACGCCTTGCCCCATGTTATGGTGAAAAATGCGCCACATCTCCGAGCGTTGGAAGCTGGTGGATTCCGGCGCAATCACCGCCGATGCCGCAATCCGCAGCAAAAAAAACGCCTGTAGTGCGACGATGCCCACCAGCAAAAGGGATAAATAGTAGCGCATATTAACAATAAAGATAGGGAGGAGATTGAGGAACTTTTCAGTTCATTTTGGCAATATCTTCTTTAGCGGTTACCGTATCGTATAGTCCATAGCATAGACCATCATGGCTTTCAATGCCCGTGTAGTGCAAGGATGCGTCTTCATAGCGTCGGAAGGCAAAGACTGCCTGATTCATTTGCTCGGTGTTAAACACTTTGAGTTGTACCAGTAGATGAAAATCTTGTACCGACAGACCTGTCACCATACGAAATAAGTCGGGTTCTAGCCGCGTGATGACATCTTGCAAGGTGTTTTCGCGGAAATCGGTTAAATACATAAAGGCAGGGACTCGCGTTGCGAATTTGATGAGTTTTTCTTGCACTAATTTGCGTTTGGATTTGTATTCTTTTTCTGCGTCGGAAAGCTGTTTTTTGTCTTGGGCAGACGACTTGCCTTCTTTGGCTTGGGCCTTGATTTCTTTGACTTGTTCGCTCTTATTGATAATGGTTTCGATCACATGGTCGCCCAAAGAGCGCCAACCCTCAATGCGTTCAATCGCCGCCATTGCCTCGGGGTGGTCAAGCACGCGCTTTAGGGTGGCATTATCGACATTCACCAGTAGCGCACTTTCCCATTTACGAGCCAACAGAGTAGCGGATGTGCCCGCCATTGCGATGTCCAAAATGCCGCCCGCGTCGATTTGCGTCATTTTTGCCCCGTCGTAGGCCAGTACGGGCAGAAAGGATACTAGTTCTTTGACGGCATTTTCGGGATTACTTTCGTTAGGGGACAGGCCAATGCCGTAATCGGACAACTGACGCAACGCCCGCGTGGGCGCAAAGTCAAAGACAAAACACACGGGTTTGAGAATTTCCTCCTCGTGCGGGTTGTCGCCGTTGGGATTTTTGATCGACCACGGCGATTGCACGCGAAATGCCGCCTGAAAGTAAGTTTCAGGCGACTTCAAATTGCGTAGCATCAGGATGGATGACCACTGCGCCACCGTCACACCCGTGGTGAGCTTGCCGCAAGACAGCGTGATGGTTTTGCTGTCAAAGCCGCTGCCTATGGCATCGCGCACGGGTGGCAAGGCATCCAGCCCTATGCCTGCCGACGCACCCGCTGCCACGACAACGGTGTAATCGTGCCAAAAGGTGTTGTGCCGCTCGGCAAGTAGATTCGCCATTGCGTGACATGCTGCCACATTGGGCAGATACCAAAACGAATGCTGCATGTAAGGCAACAATCGGCTGTCCGAGTAGGGAAACGGGGGGCGTGTGCCAACTTTAAGGAACTCTGCCGATTGCACCAGATGCCCGCCGCGAATGATGTCGAGCCACTTTTGCACATCGCTTTTGTGCTTGAATTGTGCGGCCTTTTCCGTCCCTATAGTCTCGAAGAACGCATTGAGGTCAAACTCATCAAACTCCCCGCCGCTGGCAATCGCCAGCAATTCATCCGGCATCTGGTAAGTCAGTAAGCGCATTTGCGGCAGAGCAGCATAGGGATTACGCTGGCTGGGATGCTGCATGGCAAATGCTTCTTTGGCGCGTTGTTCGTCGGTATAAGTCCAGTTAAAAATTTGTTCTTCGATGAACTCGCCCGTGGCAAGGGCTTTGAATGGCGTGCCCGATAGGTATAAATAAGCGCGGGTGGTGATGGGTAGAAACTCGGTTTCCTTGCCTGAAAGAACATTCAGGTCTTCGTTCATGCCGCCGAGTTCACTGGCATATTCAATCTTGGTTGCTTTTTTGACGATGGCCTCGTCTTCGCCCTCAAACAATTCTTTGGCGGTGTCGCGCCATGCTCCAAAGTGGTATTCGTCAAACACGACCAAATCCCAATTGACCTCATGCAGCCACACGTTGCGGGGCTTGATGTTGCCCGCTGCGTCATGCCCCAGCAAGTCCTGAAATGAGCCGAAATACACCACCGGCTTTTTGCGGTCGATCTGCGTCGGGTCGCTGCCCGAAGCGCGAGAGAGGTATTGCCAGCCGTCAAAGTCCCGATGGTTTTCTAAGTCGGTTTGCCATGCGTCTTCCACGGCGGGCTTGAAGGTGAGCACCAGCACGCGCTTGGCCTTGAGCTTTTTTGCCAACTGGTAGGTGGTGAAGGTTTTGCCAAAGCGCATTTTGGCGTTCCACAAAAACCGTGGCGTGGCGTGTTGATCTTCTTGCCAGATGGAACGAAAGTAGGCGTGGGTTTTTTCAACGGCTTGGGCCTGTTCGTCGCGCATCCCAAAGGTGTCGTGGTGCGTGCCACTGAACCGCTGTCCGGTTCGTAGCTCGGTCAACACGGTTTGCACATCCGCCACGGTGCAGCGCATCCACTCCAATGTGGGGTTTTGAAAACCTTTGCGAACCAGCGCAGCCCGCACCTCGTGATCGGTGAACAGAGAACCATCGTTTCGCTCGGCGGATTCGTCCAGCATGATGGTGTAGTTTTGAATCGCCGCCGTTTTAAGCTGCTCGGCGACTCGCTGCTTCACATCCCGCGTGGTCTGCCCAACCTTGAGCAAGCCCTGATGCGCGGCATCGGCAATGGCATAGGCATAAATCCGAGGCCGCACCGTGGGCTTGGGCGCGAGGATGTGGGCGATAGGTTTAGTCATTGATTTTTATCTTTGCCCTTAAAAATCAGGAATTTAAGCCTAATCTAAAACCGATTTGCACGAGTTCCCACCACAAATTATTGTTATTCAACCGCCATTTATATATACCAGATTAGTATCCATTTCGAGGAAATTCAACACTAATATTCTCTTTTTCTTTTAAAAATTTATAAAAATTATCATCATTGAAATATCCACGCAATTCCGCACCCCATTTATTATCTTGGTCTTGGTAAGAAGGTGGATTACAAGGCTTTACTTGGATACCCGTGGTAGTTTTGTACCTTT
>ERZ724506.118-NODE-118-length-31074-cov-8.675425_pt1 | contig 31074 bp, 14 predicted proteins | sample MGYA00376039_ERZ724506 | MGnify/ENA primary metagenome ERZ724506 (study PRJEB28724, sample SAMN07190887) | wastewater metagenome | isolation source: effluent of sewage treatment plant in Hong Hong | place: USA: Christiansburg, Virginia | collected 2016-03-01 ... | reverse complement strand
AAATATTTAATTACTTAATATATATCTATATAACTTTTTAAATGAAAACAAATAATATCGATTTTAGAGTTTAACATTGCCTTATATTTCTACTTGAATGGAAGAGCATAGAATAGAACTTAAAAAATAGGAAAATAAAAAGTACTTAATAACACATGTAAATTAATTAATATAACTCGAGGTAATAAGTATTATTGACAATACAAATGAAGAGGAATCAGAAATTGTCATTGATTGATAGAATGATTTGCAAACAACAAATTTGAAATAATGAGCTTAAATAAATATAAAAGATATAAAAAATCCATTGGACTAATTATAAAATATTCTCAACAAATCTAAAGTGGCAATTTAAGATAATTAACAAGTGAAAGATGTACTATAAGATATTTAATAGAATATTGACAAATAATAAAAATTAGAAACAATATAAGGTTAACTAAATGAAACCAAGTTAGAATATATTGAAAACAGATAACAAATACTTGATTACTCCATTATAGAATAATAATAAATAATATACAATATAAATGTATTAATAAGATCTTCCCCAGATAACTTGAGCCTTAGCTTTTGATCTACAATTGAAACACTAAGCACTTTCATCTAGCTTCTCTTGTTCAAACGGCATGCACAGTGTCTTTGCACTTCCAGATAAACTCAGTTCTCCATCTGTAAATGATGCACTTTCATTCTTAGACTTTAGCTTTACTTCATTTTCACATTCTTTCTCATTGCACCACCAAGTTTTTACAACAGAAAGTTTATTTAAATTAATCATAAACTCATCCCAGCTATTAGCCTTTTAGACTTTTTATTGAAATCTTTCGCTGGCTCTTTAATACATTTGAGTCTTAATAAATTCCAACTATTCTTAAATGATTTTTGAACACTCTATTTTGTTGAAGTTTTCTTTATGGCCATCAAATCTTCTTGCTAGTTTAAATTATTTTTATTCTATTTCTTTTTCACCAACTTCAATTCTTAATGGAGTTCCTTTCATTTCCCATTCATTATATTTTCTTCCAGTTTATATTGAGTCTCTATCATCATAAAAGACTCTGAGTCCTTACTTCTTAAGCTCTTTGACAATATTCATACAATAATCATATAGTTTCTCTTTATCAAGAGACTATTTAATAATAGGTATAACTACTACTTGAACCTTAGCAACACCTGGTGGCAAGACAAGCCCTTGATTGTCTCCATGAATCATTACTAAAATACCAATAGACCTTGTAGTAAATCCCCAAGAAGTTTAATAGGCATATTATTTCTCTTTATTCTTATCTTAGAACTATATATCAAACATTTTGGCAAAATTTTATCCCAACATATGACTAGTACAAGCCTATATGGCTCTTCCAGTCTCTGGAATAAATGTCTCACAAGTTGTTGTAAAATCTGCACCTCCAAACTTTTCATTTTCACTCTTGGTACCCTTGATAACAGGTATACATAGAAGATCTCTATAGGTTTTCTCATAGCAATCTAACATTTGATAAACTCTTTCCTCGGCTTCTTCTTTGGTTGAATGAGCAGTGTGGCCTTCTTGCCAAAGAAATTCTCTTGTTCTTACAAATGGAGTTGGATGTTTAAACTCCCATCTAACTACGTTGGTCCATTGATTAATTAAAATTGGCAAGTCTCTGTGGCTTTGTACCCATTTAGAAAATGTTGGATACATAATAGTCTCACTGGTTGGTCTAATAGCCACAGGTTCCTAGAGCTCACTATCTCCATAATGGGTGACCCAAGCAACCTCGGCTTTAAATCCTTCTAAGTGACTTTCTTCTTTTTCAAGATTCTCCCTGGAAACAAACATAGGGAAATATACATTATCAACTCCAGTTTGTTTGAATTGGTTGTCTAAATGTGTCTATATTTGCTCCCATATAAAGTAGGCCTCAGGCTTAAGAATATAACAGCCAGATACGTTGTAATAGTCAATAAGATTGGCCTTAATAATAATTTACTGATACCATTCGGGGAATTGGGAGGTTTTATCACAAGTAATTTTAAGTAGGGTTTGTCCTTTAAGATCTTGTTCATTGGATTATTGTTCTGACTTTGCAACAACAGTCTCTTCAAGGTCTTCAAACTAGTATTATATTTAACTATCCTTAAGCAGATTAAGTATATCATCCTTTTTGATCTCCACGCTTGAACACATGTCTTGTGGATGGAATGACCAGTACTCAAAATCATTAAGTTTTTGATCAAAAATAAGATTTTTAACGATTTTCTCAGTGTCGTTAAATATATTGAAAATACTTGTAGAACCTTTGTTAGCAAAAAGCTTCTGCAACTTTTCCTCATTGGCAAGTCTTATGTTGGATTTCTTAGAGTTAATTTTGGTCCAAAATGTATCACTTATTTTTGTCTGCCATTCAAGTATTAAGAATTGCAGTCCTTATTTAGAGTCATTAAATATTAGGTTCTTTTTAAATGGAGCCTTGTTTTCGAATCCTTTGAACTCCTTGATCCAATCCTCCATTGGTAAAGACTCTCTGTGCTCATATAGCTTGTATTATACACCTTTATCGTTAAGGAATTTTAAAACATCTTCTTTTGTATTTAGTAATTAGCTCATGCTGAATTTATAAAAATTAATGTAATTATTTTTATTTATTTATTTGATTATATTCTAAATTTTTAAATCAATGTTTAGCGAAATTTAAGAAGAAATTTCAATATCAGATAATTCTTTACCTGAAAGTCTCTAGGATAAAATTCTAGAATAAGAAACAATGTTGAAAGCAGAGAATTTATTGGATGTATTTTTTGATAGCTTTGAAAGAATGAATTTGATCACGTTAAGAAAAGAACTCTCTTTATCCAAAAAGCTTTCTATTGTTAATGAGGCTGATACTGAGCTTGAATCCTCAAAACAGCCTCAGTGAAATACTAGTTTCTAAGTTGTTTAGGATGATAACATATGATATTTAAAAGACATTAGAAGATAGTTTACAAGAACTAAATTTACTAATGATATAAAATAGGTATAGTACTAATACTAAAAGACTTAGTTTTAATAAGCGTAATGTATTAGTTAATTAAGACAAGTATGATTATTTAAATACGATTAGTTAATCGAAATTAAAGGTTCATTGTAGTAAAAATAGCCACAAACAAGATATGAAATAAGATAAGTGAGACTTAATAAGTAAATTATATTAATTAAAGATTATTAAAGATTCTAGTCAACAGTTTACTTCTAGTATTATAATATAAAATCTATATCTCCATTATTTAAAGTTTTCTTTTATAAAAGTTTTTATTGTAGCTATTATATTTTTTCTTTGTTTTTATCAAGAAGTTATAATAGTTTTAATTCACACTATTCAGCAATTAAATAACTTTATTATTCTATTAATATAGCCTATAGTCCGAATAATTAAGAGCTTAGTTTTCTCTATCAAATAGTGTATAATAAGGTGCATTTTCATTCATAAACGAGCTGCAAAACATTCTAGCTAAACTATAAGCCTCTTTCATGCATTAATCATTAAGAGTTGAAACTTCTTTAAGAATAAAATTTTCAGTAACTCAGCTAGCTATTAAAAGCGTAATATATTCTTGTAGTTCTTATCTAAAATAAATATTTTTCTCAATTATTCCTAATTAAATTTTATTGTTCTTGAATTATTTTTAGGTACTATAGTTATTTACTAAAGTGGCTGGGAATATAATAGTTATCTTGAAATAAATGCAAAACCTATTTAACTTGCGGCTACTCATTTTCTATCAATATCATCATATTAATTTTATAAAGGTATTCCTGTTGTTATTCTATCAAAAGCATTACTGAAAGAGTTCATAGGAACGTAATCTAAATTCTACTTGACACTTTCTATTGCAGCTTCATTACAGAGATAGAATATATCTGCTCCAATAAACCCTTTACTGAATACAGCAAACTTTTAAGATATTAACTAGGGGTCTTAAACTGTAACTTTTAACTTACTTAAAAACAAATCATAAATTTATTTTCTTTCTGTTAAATCAGGTAAAACAAGATCAATATGTCAGTAAAATCATCATGGTTAAATTAATGCTTAATCTAAAGACTCTGGTTTGTTTGTAGCCCCAAATACAACAACTTGTTAGTCTGTATCAAAATCATCCATCTCTATCAATAGTAAATTAAGAGTATGTTTCTTCTCTTAATTATTATGTTGAGATTATCATTTCTTACCTATGACATCTATCTCATCAATAAATACAATTGAAGGGGTGTTTGTTTTTGCTTCTTGAAACAAGGCTCTTACATTCTATGCTCCAGCTCCCACATACTTATTAACAAAATCTGAGCCTGAAATATAGAAGAAAGATATATCAGATTGTTTTGCGCTAGCTTTGGCCAGAAAAGTCTTTCCTGTTCCAGGTGTACCTTTTAATGAAGCACCTCAAGGTATTCTGGCTCCTAGTTTTTTAAATATTTATGGATTTTTAAGAAATTCAACAAATTTTTAGATTTCTTTTTTAGCTTCGGTAAGACCCTTTATATCTGTAAATTTGGTTGAAATAATGTCTGGATTTATCATCTAGTATTTCTTTGTTTTTGTATTTATATTCTACAAACGATGAAAATGTTTTCTCTTAAATAGAACTAAATATACAACAGTCAATAATGCAGCAAAAGCAAATGAGTTTAATCATGGGAAGTTATTTAATGGATGAATAATTATTTTTATCTCAATGTCTTTAGCTATTATGTTTTATTATTGCAAATGTGTATAATTAGCAACAAAGTTTTGAATTTCTGGAAAGTAAATTTATTATCGTGTATCATCTTTATTTAATAATATTAAAGCGTCCTAGTATTGTTTGTTGAAAAAATCTTTAATTATCTCTATTTGTTTTACTTAGTTATTAATGAAAATATCTTTAAAATACTTATAAGAAGAGTTTCAAATTGATAGAATTTTCTTATCTTTCTAACGATTCAGATAATAAGCTACAATCAAACCGCAGTTTGTTAGAAAAATGTTTGAATAAAAATAATTAATTTTATACCATTTAAAACGTTTTTTTTATTCTTAAACACTATTATCAAAGGTAAAATATCAGTTTATCATTTTGCTCTAAAACATTCTACTTTTAAATTTAAACATAATATTATAATTTTACATATGCTAGAAGATAAAGATTTATAAGAAATAATTATGTTAGAAACTTAAGAGTAAACAACTGAAGAGAAATTCTAAAATATTTAAATATCAGAGGTGGAAAAAACAAATTTATATTAAGTATTTATTATACTTTGTGGAGATAGAAAGTTTAAAGAAAGTGAAATGAAATATTTTAACTCATAAGATTTAAGAAGAATATTTGGCTTGCTAGGCTAATAAAATATTCATCAATAGGAATTAGACCAGATGGTTTGGGAGGCTGATGAAAACCTAGACAGTAAAATTGATGAAAGAGAGTTCGAACTACTATATAAGAGATGTATTGAAGATAAATTGCATTTAGAACCAAAAAACTTGTTCCATTTAGTATAGTTTTTAATGTATTGCAAAAAAACGCCAATTAATGAAGATTTTGAGCAAACCTTTAATGCTAACAAAAAGTTTAAATTTGAGTAGACCATTATTTCAGAAGACACATATTCTTTAGTCTATGCCTGATATGATAGATAGCTAAATGATGGCTCTCAGAGAGAGAAGTTAGATTCAGAAATAAGAATGATTTTTGGATAAAATGAAAGAAACTCAGATGGTACAGATTGAACAGTAAATTATTAGGAATTTGTTATAAAAATAAACCAAAATATTATCGAGTTTAGAAAAGAATACAAACTGAAATAAAAGTTCTTAACAAATAAAGAGCAAAAATAAAATGAATAGGGAATAAGCAATAAAGTATAATCAATTTTATTTTAAACATTTAAATATATATTTTGAATAATGATTTATGAAGATGACAGCAATTAATATTAAATAATATCTCCTGATATGTTTGGTAGCTATGAGGAATATTTAGACTCGTTTATTACTCAGAAGGACATAGAGTACTTGGATAACATTGACGTAGCTTGATAATTAGTGGAACTCGGGCTTAATGTAAAAGTGCAAATAATGTCGAAAGAAGAATTTTATAGATTAAAAAATATAAATGCTAAACAATAAGGGGGAACAATAATTAAATAAGAATCATAAGATTTTTAAACATAAAATAAGCTAGAAGAAAAAATTCTTTCTGAATTAAATCAAAGAATATAATGCATAAATGATAATACTCTTCAATGCATAGTCTACTCTCGATACGAGTAAACAACAAATGGTAGAAAAATAGAAACAAGTTCTTATATAGACTTATAATAGAAATTAGAGAATAATAAGAATCTAAATGACATCCTAATCCCCTCATAATAGGATCTGTCTTATTATAATTGGACTACAGGCTACACCAAACAAAATGAGACAAAATACTTTAAAATAAAAAATGATTTTGAGAGGGTAGAAGTTATATTTTAAAGTAAATAAGATAAAAGATTCATCAACCCATATATGTTGGAGAATGAACGTGATATTATTGTGAGACAAATTTAACTAGAGACAAACAGTAATTATAAGCAGCTAATATTTTTTGACTTAAAACAGAGCAATCAATTTAATGAACACGCTTAATTTTTATAAACCAATTAATAATTTATAATGAGTCTGGAAATTGCTAATAGCTTTCTTTAATAATATTACTCTGCTATGATGAACAATAGAGATAATCTAGTACAATTTTACTCTTAAAATAGTACTTTAAGTTATGAGAGGAAAACCTATTAGGGATTAGAGAAAATTATAGAAAAATTTAAGCAACTATCTTTCTAAACTATTTCATATTAATTCGATGAGTACGATGTATAAGCCTCAATAGTACAAGGAGCTATGTTAATAGTAATTATTGGTACTCTATAGATGGACTAGGAGATGGCAATGAAGTTCAGCTAAACTTTTCAACTAGTTCCTAATGGTTAAGGAGGTTACTATATCTCAAACGATATATTCAGATTTATAATGGCTTAATAAATATAATATTTTATTAAATTATTTAAAATAAAAGTTTCCAAGTGTCTTATTTGATGTCATATATTTAAATTCATCTTGATTTAGCATAGTACTCATTTCCTAAAACGAATATAAAATTCCCATATACAACTGCATTTCCTAAAAAAACCTAAGCTATTTATAAGGGGCTTTTTTCTTTGAAAGTAAAGTCTAGTGTATCAATAGTAAAGCATCTTCAGCTATCACAAGAGCTCTTATTATGTCCACCAAAGACTAAAATTTATGTTTTTGAAATTTGTAAAGAACATAGAATCTCAATTTGTGTCCAGTTTGATTGATGTTGAATAATTCTCCATTAGTTTTTAGCCACATTGAATTCCTCAATTTCTCAAATCATTTTAGAATTCTCGTTGTCTGTTCCGCCAATTAAATAAATTAAGTTACTTTACTTCATATAAACTGCACTATGAGCATGTCATTTTAATTTTGAGGGGCTAAGAAGAGTCCATTTTAAAGTTTCAAGATCAAATTCCTAAGTATAAGAGACTGGATAGTTAGCAGATATCTTGCCACCAATTACATAAATTTTGTTTGCTGAACTACAGACTGCAAAGTCAAAAACCCCTATAATAAGTGGGGCTAATTCTTACTCCAATATTATTTTTCCGATGTTGTTGACTTTTATTCTAACAACTTATTACGAGCCCTCTTCATTAGCTTACTAACCTCCTATATAAAGTATTGAGCCATCCATAAGAGTAATAGATCTTGAATACTAACATGGAGCAAATGACAATTTAATTTTCTAGGGCACTCTTGTTTTCTTTTTTATATTGAATAAATATAACTAAGGTCGATTCCATATAAACCAATGAAGAAACTAAGTTGTTAGTGGTTCAAACGTATTATACGCATGCAACTCAGATTATGCAAGAGTCTCTTAGCTAAATAGTTCATTTATTGAGTCCTTAAATATTTTTTTGTTAAAATCAACTCTAAACTTTTTTTATATTTATTATGCTGAGTTACTAATAAGATTTTTAATTTACTCTACTTTTTCTTTACTATAGCTATCATCTTATTGTTCTTTAGCTTAATTTATTAAGGATTAAATTAAATTATTTTAATCTACTGATTTTAAGTATTCTTAATTAAGTTGCTTTTTGAGACTGTTAATATAATTATATATGATGATTTTGAGCTCATCATTTATTTTATTGACCTAAACAAAAAAAGGAAAGTTGTTTCTATTCTCAAAGCTACTTAATTATTTTTATTCTATTTAAAATAAAATAGCCTTGTAGTGGCTGTAATACTGATCTTAAGTGACAATATTTTAAATATGTTATCTATGAATTAGAATGCAATTTTCACAAAGAATCTAATTGCATTTGGAATCCATGCATAAAAATATTTATCCTTTGTTTTCTTAGCAAAGACAATCATCTGTTAACTAATTATCTTAATGATATTAAATGGCTAATGTCTTAGTCCTATTTAGTATTTTTTATTTATTAATCTTATGTTCTATTCCTAAGCATTTTGCTCAATCTTTGCTAGTGCTGACTTCCTACAACATTAATTCTTTCATGACTAAAATATAAAATATTTTTGATAAATATTAGAATAGAAATTATTTAAAGAAATTAATTTTATAAACCATGGAGAACAAATTCACTTTATATTATAAAGATACTTGCTCAGAAACCCTAGCTTGTTTGGCTGCCTTAGAGTGTGCAGGAATTGATGTAACAATGGCTAAAATTGATTAAAAGACCCTTCATAGTAAGGACTTCAAGAAATTCAATCCTGCTTCATTGACCCCTTGTATTGTCTCTGAACATACTCAAGTTGTCTCAGCTCCAGCTATAATAAGATTTGCTGGACTAAGAAACCCAGAGTTATATGGAACTAGTCTTATTGAAAAAGCTTAGGTTGATCAGTTCATAGAGCTTTCTTTCAATCAACTCAATCCAGAAATCAACACTATAATGAATTCTATTTATGGAAAAGAAGGATCAATTGTTGACATGAGAGAGCTTGAGAAGAGTATTGTTAGCTGGGTAAATGAGATTACTTTTATTGAGAGAATCGTAAAAGGAAAAACTAATTTAGTCAACAATAAATTTACTTTGGCAGATATTTGCCTGGTCTCCAGTTTAGAATCATTCTTTAGATTTGCCTGCAATACAAAGTAGAGAAATTAAGTTAAAGTTTTGTTTACTTTTGTTGCCAATTTAATTTCAAGCTCTAAACTTAACAAGTATTTTAGAGATCTTTCTGTTATTGCTGAGAGCAACTTTAATTACTTAAAAGTTGATGTTGCTTTGGCTGAGAAACAAAAAGAAGAAGAAAGAAAGAAGAACGAAGAGGAATTAGCTAAGCAGAATGCTCTCAATGAAGCTATGCTTAAAGAAGAATAGGAGATGCTTAAAGATCCTGTATTTCCAGAGTCTTAAGTAAATTTTGACAATTGGAAAAATAATGTTTGCTAGGAAAAAGACTTGCAAAAGAAACTCAAATATATAAGAGAAAATCATGATGAGAATGGATATTCCTTCTGGAAATTAGACTATGATAAACTACCAAACACTCTTAAAGAGGAACTTCCATCAAGCAACTGTTTTGTCTCATTCACTAGTAGATGTGATGTTTTTAGAAAGTTTATCTATGGAGTCCACACTATGATGGAGAAACAAGGAGATTTTAATATCAGAGGACTTTGGTACATGAAGGGTGTTAATAAGTTACCAAATCTAGGACTAAATCAAGACACTGAGTATTACTTCTATAAGAAACTAGATCCAAAGAACGATCAGGACTGGAAAGTAATTTGCGACTATTTCTCTTTGTAAAAGGGATGTGAAGGCAACACTGTTATAGAAGGAGAAAAAGTTGTTCAGTATACACTCATTTGCTAAGCTAATATTACTTATTCTATTTTTAAATTTTTATATTGTATGAACTGTTAATTATGCTCCTAACGATTTGATCTCTCTGAAAGAACTCCTTTATTATTAACAGATTGTGGACATACTTTTTGTGCCTTGTGTATTTAGGACATAAGCTAAAAGGAAGGAGAGACGTTTACTTGTCCAATAGACGGTATTTATTATGAGAAACCATCTTAATTTAAAACCAATAAGTTTATTTATTTGTAGCTGGAGAATACCTATAGTAATTGTTAAAAATGTTTCTTGCATTAATTGCCGAAAAAGCAAAAGTGTCTTACATGCATGATAGATATATGTGATGAATGCAAGCTGACTAAGATGCATGACAAACATTTGTTTGAATAAAAAAATGGAAAACCCTAAGAGGGTGTTGGCAGTAATAAAAATAAAGTAACTTTATTATTGGCTGATTTGAGATCTAGTAAGATAAGCATTGACGGCATGCTAGGAGAAAACAATTAAATGTTACAATAATAATAAAAGAAGTTGGAGTGATTGTAAGAGGATTTGAAGAGAGATATAGATTCTTATTTCAATAAATAATTTAGTGAAAACAGATAAAATTTTAACCTGTTGGACCAAATTCTAAATACAAATTCTAAAATAGTTTAAGATTAAATTGGTAAGCTTTAACCATTTTTATTCGGTTAATATAATTCAACTAATGGTAGAGAAGAACTGCTAGACAATATGTAGAAGGAAATTCAAAATATTTAAAGCCTGATATTACTTTAAGAAAAAGACTTTAAGAACAAAATCGTTAATTAGAAAAACAATATTTAAAATCTTAAAGAAGACATTTAAAAATTATTACAGTTAAATGATAATAAAGTATTAGAGGAGAGTGATATATAATTACTCCAAACTAGTTTACAGAACTCAATGTTTCCTTAGAAATCTGAATTAGAATCCAAAGTTTAAAAACAAATATTTTTTGATAAGAATAGAAATGATAGCTGTGAGATAACATAAGCAATAAATAATGACAATTAAATAGAGATAAAAAAAGAGATTAACTTTTCTAAAAAATGAACAGAGATTTAACAAATGACTCCTATCAGTATGAAAAATCCAAGAGGTTTAACTCTAAGGGAAAATAGCAGTGCCTTTGACAGTAACTAAATTAATAATATAAGAGGAAGCATAAATATCTCTAACAATAAAGACAGCCAAGTAAAGTTATTAAGAAAGTCAAATTTAACTAATAATTCAACAAGAACAAAAAGCATATCAAATAATAAATGAGTTATTTAGCACACAGATTTATCAATTTGAACCCCAACAAAAACTCCAAGAAAAGAAAACCAAGAAAATGACAACTGAGATAACTCTACATATAAATTAGTTTCTAATACAAATGAAAAGAGCAGAATATAAAAACCAGAATCTAAATCAATTTACTTTAATGGAGTGTATTTAAATGAGAAAAATGTTCTAGATTAGCTGCATGCGAAAATGGTTAATTTTCCAGGTTAATTAAATCATGTTAGTTTTAAAGATTGTAAAATAAATGATAGCACTCTAAAGATAATATTGAAGCATTTTTCTAATTAACATATTTAGAAAATGGATCTAGAAAAGAATCAAATAACTGATAAGTCTTTAGATTATCTTATATCTTTTCATAAATATAACGAATATTTAAAGGAGCTTAATTTGAAAGACAACTTAATAGACTTTAGCTTAGGATCTAACTATACAAAGTTGTAATATTTAGTCAAATGAAAGATCCTTATTGATAAATAACTTTTTAAATTATAATTTTACTTATTTATAATGAGAGATTTATCTTTTACCGCTTTAGTTATGCCTTGAATTCATCCTACGGCAAAACTAACAGATTTAGAGTATGCGGCAAGAATAAAGCAAGGAAAAATATTTATTTTAGAACAGAAAATTTTGCTTGTTAAAAGAACTAATGAACAAGGAAAATAAGAGAAATATTAAATTTTGATATTTACAAATTCAGATTAATAAATTAAGAAAATTTTAGTGCATTAAGAAATAGATCCTAATAATGAGCTTAGCAGAGAATTAGTTTTCATATTCGGAACCTACGGATAATTACTTGTGTTTAGTATTGAAATAAGGAAAATGATTTATGTTTCCTAGGAAAATTATATTAATACTAAGCATGAGCTTAATGTTTTAACTACTTTTAAAGACTAAAAACTATTATTTTTGATTTGTATTGTATCAGATCAATAATTCAGTAGTTTAATACTATACAATGTATTTTTGGAGAAATATAAAATATTGTAAATAAAAAATAAACATTAGATTATAAGTTGTTTTAAGTTTTAAGACAACTTAATACTACTAGATACAGAATAAAAATTATTGTTCATTAATGTACAAGATTTATAAATATATGAAAAAGAAATAAAATTTTAAATATTTTATATGCCTATTTAAATTAATAAAAATCCAAATGATAGTATTCTAGATAATAAAATGTAAAATAAAAATGTCTTCTAAATATTTTTCTATTCTCAAGGCTATTTGATTTTTATTAACTAAAATACTATTGCTGCTTTTGGCTACAACGAGATTATAAACAATTTAGACAACAATGTTTATAAAAAATTCTACACATCTGTTGATAATTTTGAGACATTTATTGATAAAGTAATATATAAATTTTAATAATAATATAACAGTTTTGAATTTCGACAAACAAACATATTTATGGAAGTTAGACTAAAAAACAACATTAACAATACTTTAAAATTTAAATATTAGTATTTAATAAGCAAGAACTATGATAAGGAGTAAGATCTCTTTGAGAATATTAAACATTAATTAATATGTAATGATAATCTGTTTGAATACAAAACCAAGTGTTTATAAGAAGAATAGTAAACAGATTTTAATTTCTATCAATAAATATAATTTTTGCTTGATCAGAAAGCTGGAATTAATATTAAAGAAATACATTATATTCTTCAACCATATATTAAGAATAAAGATTGAATAAGATCGGTTGTTTTTTATTTTGGCAAAATTGGCTAAGAGGAAAGATTTTTTCTTTGTGTTCTTACTTTATCAGGATAGTTTTTATTAATTCCCATGGATTTCGATATTGTTTAATAAGAGACTGTATTTGAGGTTTTTATTTCTAAATAAGCATATAAGCCCGTTGATTATTTTCATATTTTTAAAGGAACTTGGATAATATAAAGCTAGTTGAATATAAAATAAATATCTCCCATCATTGAATAAGAGGAAAGCAAAGTAATTAGAAAAATCAGCTCAACTTTAAATGACTCGAACAATATTATCTAATACAAACTAATTTAGTTTGAATTCAGTGAGAAAAGCATTTAAACTACTAATAGAAAATTACAATAAATCTATTTTATAAACTAATAGGAAAAAGCAGACATATGTTTAGACAATTATTAAATTATTGAGTAATATATAGTTATTTAGTATAAAGATTTTTCTATAGATATTATTGATTATTAAACTGGATATTTGGTGCTTTGAGATTACAAAGTTCAGTGAAGTCTTTATAATATAATATTTCATTAGAAAAATAACCTCCTTTATTTAATTAAAAGTGATTTATCTATGTCTATTTTCTAATTTAATCATTATAATATACAAATACATTTAAAGAATTTATTTAAGTTACAAATCGAGCAAATTAATTAAGGGTCCAGAGAATAAATTTCTTAGTAATTATTTGACTCTTGTGTATATTTGGAAACAATTGACTCAAATAATAACATAATATACTAGAGGTTATTTACTTAGGTTAAAATATTAGCCAAAGAATTCGATTGAAAAAATAATTTTTAGAATTTATTGATAGAAAAAATAAGTTCTGATGATTTTTTATTATTCCTATTCCAAACTTAAAAAGAAGAGACTTTTCAGAGTATGGAAGAGAGAAGCAATAGTAAGATAAATCTTATTAACTGAATTAATCGAAGAGGGCTAATATAATTGAAGATAAAGGATATATTATCAATAGACTAGATTAGTAACCCAAAATAAAAAGAAGAACTCTAGAAAAAGGTAATCAAAGACATCCTTAGGAACATTGGTTGAGATGATAACTGTTTTGATATTGACTCTTGATTTTACATGAAAAAAGTTAAATTAAGATAGTTTCTAATGTTAGTAGTATTTTTACACCAAGACTAAATGGATAAGGTTTCAAGATTGGATTAAAACCCGTTTTTATCATCTTTGTTATAGCTTGCTGAAGTAGAATACAGTTTAAGAGATACATTAGTTATATTAATAAATGAAGATTTTTAAAATCATTTTTTAGAAACTTTCTTCAAAAGAAATAGCTCTAATACCATTATTGAGCACGAATTTAAGATTTCCAATCTTATTTAGAATAAGTAGAAAATATATTGGTCCTTAAGTTAGTTTTTATTAAATATGTTTTCTGGTTTCTATACTTATAAATAAGTATGATAATATCTAATAGCTTAATAAGATAGTGATAATATTTAAAAAACGGCTCTAATGTTTAAAAATAACATTCTCTAAGATACATTTCGTCTAAAAAAAGAAACTCTTATTAAAGCATAGAACAGTACTAAAAACTATTGAAGTTATTTGTTGTTATTATTTATGGATTTAATGTCTTGTAAGGAAAAAAGATAATTCTAAGATTACATAGATTAGATTATAGAAAATCTCTCAATGGATTTAGTTTAGCTAACTTCTTCAAACACTCTGAGAAATGTTTATGATTCAAATATTAAATTCCTCTATGTAGTAATGAAATTTTGAGAACTAGACTTATCCGAACAACAAGTTAAATGTCTGCTATAATAATTACTAAAAACTTACTTTTATTTAACATTAATACACGAGACAAATCCCGACAAAATTTTAACCAGGGTGAGCATAGAAACTTTTGTTAAAATTGAAAGAAAAGATAAAGAATTATTTAATAATCTTTTGAACTTAAAAAAACAAAACTTTAATAAAATAGAATCCTAAATCGAGATGATTTTTGCTTAAATAAAATGCATTGTTAGAAACCATACTGATATATTTATAAGCAACCTTAATATAATAATTTATGAGATAGACCCATTTGATATTAACAGATTTTGTATTCTACACTTAATTCAATAAATAATTATAAACCAATCTTCCTCTTTAGAGAATCACTTAGAAGACATTATAAATCTTATTATTCATATTACAAATCCACATATTTAGTACCACTGATAATTTTCAGTATAGTTCTCTACTGAATTGATTAAGTAAATACTAATAAGATATAAAATAACTGATTTCAAATATATAAGTTAATATTTCATTTTGGCAAACAGTAAAAACCAAATTCTTTTGTATGATTTAAAAATATCATAACTTGTAAGGAGTTTCGATAAACATCAAAAATAAATAGATTGCCTATGATTCTTATAAGAGCTAGATATAATTGTATCTTTTAGCGAATAAGAATAACTTATTATTTTATGGAGTGTAAAGAATGAAGGAATTTTCAAATAAATATTTCAATAAAATAATCCTATAATTTAAGAGATCAATATATAGAATGAATTGGATAAATACTCACAATTACTATAATGAAATATAAAAAAATCTTGGAACATGAATACAAAGGTTCCAGGTTTGATTTTACTTAAAGAGTGTTCAACAAAAGTTGTATTCGAAATACCATATAAATTATAATATTAAAATTTTTATATATTTTTATAATAATGAGTCAAAAGTTAGCAAACAAAATGGACATATCAAGCCATAGCTAAACGATGGAGAACAATATTAAGACATAAAACTCTGGGCAAACTAGCTTTAATAATCCAACCTTAGAATAAATGGAAGACTATAAAACTAAAAAAGAACTCAGCTTCTTTTAAAAATTAGTTGCTTCCATGAAGCCAGGCTCTTTAAGGAAAACTATAATACTTTGGATTAGCAGATCTTTAGGTACTTTACTTTTATTTTATCCTTATTTAATTTCACAGTTTGGAATCAGTCTTACAATTATGCTGACTATTATTTCATTAATTTTAAACTAATTTGCAATTAAAATTTTAATTAAGGCCAGTACATATACCGGTAAATTTAGTGTTTAAGAAATTGTATAGAACTTATTAGGTAATTAACTATATTAGGTTTTTAAATTTACATTGTTTGTTGATATGTGGTCGGGTCTATTGGGCAACTTGGCAACTAGCTGGAATATTTTTATTTACTTATTAGTTTAAAATGGTTTCAAAAAACCAGGTTGGTTTTTAGAAGACCAAAAGACAATAGATTTAAAAAATGAAGACATTTATAAAATAAGGTTAGTTTACTTTAGTCTTGTTATTCTTATAGCTACACCAATTCTACTTGCTAAATCTGTAAAAAAACTTCAAGTATTATTTTTTATTAGCTTAGGAATATTTATAGGATTAATTCTTTTATTACTTGCTTAGGCCCCTTTGTATTTACAATACTATATGCACTAATATGAAATGGACCCCAAAAATACTTTTACTTATGACTTAATAATAACAGAATTTAATTGGAATTGGATTTAAAACTTCTTTTCAATTTGTGGAGCATTTTATCTGTAGCCTTATATTTTTTAAGTTAGAGAATAATTATTTTTGCCTACCGAAAAATGATTCAGAAAAGTGGCAACCATAAGTATGTGGATAGAGTTCTTTATCTTCATAATATTTGGAATGGTAATTTACTTATGTTTCGGCAAGGAAAATACCCCTCAAATTGCTTTTTTATGAGAAAATACCAAAATAAATTAAAACCTGCTAGATCATTTATTTAAAGCCCTATTAAGTGTCTCTATGATTACAGGTATTTTAGGTATGAGTGCATTTTGCATTTATATCAAATAGTACACATAGAGTTTAATTGATGTATAGAATAAAAGACTTTCAAATATTCTTCACTCTTTAATACCATTTTACTCAGCGGTATTAACTGTTTTTCTATACCCAAATGTAGGAAGAATTATAGGTGTATCATGCTTGTTAATTATAAATTTTCATGGGTTCATATTGCCATTTTTAATAAAGCTGTAAATTAACAGATTGAAAAATAAGCCAAAGAAAATAGGCAACATTTGCTTGATAACTATAATAGGTATTTTAGTATTACTGATTTTTTTGGGACTTTTCATGCCAATTCTATCAAGTTAATAATCAATTTAATTTTTATAAATGAGAATAGATAAATGTTACTTTTGTGGCTCTCCTGTCTATCCAGGGCACGGGATATCTTTCATGAGGAACGATTGCCAGATTTTTAGATTTTGCAGATCTAAGTGTCATATCCATTTCAAAGCCAAACACAATCCAAAAAAAATGAAGTGGACTAAAGCCTATAGAAAAATTCACAACAAAGAGCTTATGTATGATACCACTTTAGAAATGGAACAGCTTTAAATGGAGCCTATTAAGTACAATAGAAACCTTTATGTTAATACTGTTGCAGCTATTCAAAAGATACAGAAAAACAAACTTCATAGAGAGGCTGTTCATTGGAAAAACAGAATGCTATAAACTAAAGAAATTAACAGAAGAGCTGTAAGAAATGAATTGAAAAAACACGTTGATTTAATTGAAGATGAAAAGATGCAGAAGTAGTTAAAAAAAGAAATAGTTAAGAATAAATTAGATTTTTAGAAGAAAATCCAATCAAAATAAAGCAGACTCAAAATGCTAATCGAGAATGATAATGAAGAAGAAGACAATGAAGATGATATAGTATCTATGGAAGTAGAAAATTAATCAATTTGAAATTTTATATATTATAATTTTAATATTAACAGAGATCTTTAAAGTTTTTAGCAAGTCTTATTTTCTAAATGTCATGATCAATTCTAGGTAAGTTGAATTTCGATGATTACTAAAGATTTTTTTCTTATTATAAGGAATAGTTATCAAATTTCTTATACAACTCCGATTTATTGCTTTCAAATGAAATGTTTTTATTTATTTATTTTTATTACTGATAAAGTTACTAACTAAAATAATCAATTAGTTCCTCATTTGTCATTTCTTTATTGGAATTCGTCTCCTTTTTCATTATTTATTTTACTTATTATAGTTATTAGTCTATTTAGTCTAATTATTCTTAAGAGTTTTACTGCATTTAATCTTCATCTAACAAATCATCATCACATAAATAACCGTCAGTTTATTTTTAGAGTTTTTATATTTAGGTCTCTAGGTTATCGTTTATCTGTCTTTTTTCAACAATTTAATTAAATAAATTATCATTTACTTAGTGTCCGTGTTCATAAAACTATTTAAAAGTCTTATAATCATATTGCTTGATAAACTATTTAAAATCTTCAAAAAGACTATTATAAAATATATCTTCATCTGTTATTTATTTATTATCTCCTTTTATATCATAATTATCTTTAGTCTAATCTTCTTTTATCTACAATTGGTCCTGAGTATTGAGTGCTTTATCGAAAACAACAGGGGTTTATTTCAAGCCATTCTTAAGCATTCAATTTATCTCATCGTGCTTTTATAAATACTTTTATTTTTCTTGTTCAATAATTTCTTAAAGACCTTAATTTTAATCTCATTTAATTAAATTATTTATTCTTTCACAATTTTATTTTTATTCTTCCACTTTCTTTTATTCTTCTTGGGTTTATATTAATACTTTCATTAATTAACCTTCCTATTTGCTTATTTACTTCTCTAAAAAAAAAAATATTTAATCATATAAACATCTTTCTTTATTTAAATCTTTTATCTATTCTCTTTATTTCAAATTACTAGCTTCAATAATATTTAGATCTTTGGTTAATTTATCCGCTTGTTTTTTTAACCTTTAAATCACCATATTTAAATCCGACTCCTATTATTCTCTTTTGGCATTATTATATTCCTATTACTCTTATTTTAGGGACTAGAGATATTGCTATAGTTATTAGTTTCGTTAATTTGCTTAACTTAATTATGTACCCATAACTATTATTTGTTTTAAGATTCCTTCTATATCTCAATCTAGTTTGATATTTGTATCCTTAATAGTATTAGGCTTGCTTAACATTAAACTAGTGTTTGATTTTGTATATTTATTTAAATTTGAATTTATTTTATCAACTGATTTCATTTTTAAATTCTTAATATTAAAATATATATAATATAAATAAATGGCCTAAATATTATCTATATTTGGTTTATTCGAAAATATTGTCTTATTTTGCAATGCAATGGCAATTATTAATGAGGAGAAAATACTCAGGAAGTGTAAAATAAAAAGATAATCTTCATGTACCTGATATGAATGAATAAAAAAGTGACTCACTTACAATGATTAAAAAGCAAATTGTGTTTAGTCTATATACTATGAGGAATTATGGAAGATACTTTTTAATACTGACAAATGTTTTGCTTATACTTATTAAAATATTATTTGGATAATTAAAGTTTTATTATTATTTCATTTGATTGCCTAGCAACTGCGGGATAATGTTGCTCAAAAACATCCCCAGATCCTGATGAGTGTCAAGAAATAGTTGATGGTCTTACAGATTGACCACATAAGGCATAGTCTTTATGATTCTAAAGGATCCAAGTGAGATATCAATTTCAATATAATTGGATTTAAAATCTGGAAAAGTTATTCTTAAGGTATTTTGGTCTTATTTTTATAAAGTAAATCCAAAGTTATCATAGTATAGTTTGAGTTATTCTTTTACTTTATTTATTTTGTCATTCAATATATCAAGCTGTCTTTATTCGTTTTAAATTCTTTTTAACTTACACTCATTCATTTTAAATTTCTGGTGAAAATGTCAGTTATTCATAATGGGTTTCATTTTCTTCTTGCTCAACTTTTTTATCTAACTCTATCTTTATAAAGTTATCTTAGTTGTTCAATAACTCTTATTTACTCTTTATAATTGTTAGTTGTTCCTAAATTTGCTTTGAGACTTGTTATTCCTCGGCCTTTAGATTCTCTTTCATCTCCACTATTTCCTGTATTGATCTGTTTATTTTATTGAGAGACATGTTCGTAAAGTCTGTGTATAGATCATTCCAAGAGTTAATAACTCTTTACTAAAAATCCTGCTATAAAGTTTGCAGGGTTTGCTCAAAGTTAGATGGATTTTCGCACAACATTTACAATTAATAATTTTAATATTATATATATAATGTTATAAATTATAATTATATGGAGTTATTTTTTTAATTGTTATTTATTGCAAAGTTAGAATTAATTTATTAAAAAGTAATAAATGTTTAATTGATAAAATAAATTTTTAATCATTTATAAGTTTAATATAGGAAATCGCAAATATTTAATAATTGTTTATATAGTATGAATATTTTAATATTTTAATTATGTTTCTTGATTATTATTAAATAAATGAATTTAAAAATGATTAAAAATATATAGTTTTAAAAGATTCTAAAACGTAAAAATATTTTAAATTATTAAGAGGTATAAGGGTTTTCTGTACTATTTTGTTTTTAGGTATGCTATTTAGTATATTAGCTTGGAATAATATTAAATGATAACAAGGCTTATGAATTTGTTTTTTATTATTAGACTTCTCGATTTTTAAATTTTAATTTTTTCTATTTTGTTTTTTATTATCTTTTAATAATTGAAATATGCTTGGTATTTGAATCCACATTAAAAACGTTATTTTAAAAAGTTTTATACATTTAGTGTATAATATTTTTATTTATTACACTATTTTAGTTCATTGTGTTATTTTTTAATGAGCATGTGAAAGGAATTAATCTATTTTTTGAATTGGTTAAACTCTTATGGTCTAAGCTGTTTTATAAGCATTTAAAATTTTTATTATTTTAAGTCTAAACTAAATTGATATTTATTTTTTAAGTTTACAATTTGTATTTATTAAAAATATTTTTCTATTTAATAATTTTTTATTTGTAAATCAACAGCTTACTATTTAGGTCCGTAATTTTCTCTTTATCTAAATTCAATTGTTCTTAATATTATTTATTTTGGTGTTTTATTTTTCTAATTTGCTTTATTAAAGAAATATTTTCCGGGCCCCTATTTTTTAACTTTAGACTTTTTTCTTTTATTTATTATATGTAAATTTTAAGTAAATTTTTTAGAATATGAAAAACCTCATTTACAGTTTCGGAGTCTTAAATTTCTTTTTCTTTTTTTATTATTATTGTTTCTTTTGTACCAATATCTTTTAACTCCTGAAAAATCATTTAAATTATATCTTATATTATGTCCTCGATTTCATTAAGTTATTCCTCTGAATCTCTTTTAGTCTCCTATTCAGATTAACTATGTAAATATAAAAGAGATTATATATAGCTTCAAACAATTATTTTACTCATTATATATAATATTATTTATAGAATTTTATCTAGCAATAAATTAAGCTAAGCTTTTAATATATCAACTTGCTCTTAATTATTTAGACATGTTTGGCACTTGAAACATTCATTGCAAACATAGTTCTTATATTGAAGCACTCCTAGGTATTCTTGATAATTAAACAATCTTTAAACTAATTATTTTTTCCCCTAATCATTTAATTCAAATTTAACTACAATCTATTTTAAAGTCTTCATTAAAATTTGTTCTAAGTATAATAATTATGTTTATATTAAATACTATTGTTTTTCTTTTCAATACTAATCATTTACTTTAGAATCTAAAAATATTAAATCGTCCCCTAAATTTCATCAAGTTTAAAAAATCTTTAAAAATTACAATTACTCTTCAAGTTAAAGCAATTTATTTAACTAATCTTTTATTTCAGGAAGCAATAGTGTTTATAAATCGTAAATTTCAAATAGCAAATTAGACATATCAGGTAAGATCTATTTATTTTAGAGTTTTATTCCTTTTAATTGCAGAAGAAATTTTTGATTAATTTTTTTATCAAATTCCATAATTTCTTTTTCTACTAAATTAAACAACAGTAATATTTACTTATAATTGAATCCTTTATCTAAATTTTTGATAATAAAATCACTTATTCCTTGAATAAGGTTTTTGGTAAGTTTATATTATTGATTTATTTATAAAATGTTAAGTTAATGCATGGTATTGATTTGGTTGATATCTATTTCTTATTAAACAAGAACGTCTATATTTACATTTTCTTCATTAAGAAATTATATTTGATTTAATTCTCAGGGGAAAATGTGCTTGAAAATTTCAACAAATTATTTTAATGAGCTTTTAATACTTTAATTTAAATTCTATTCCATCTAAGAAATTCTCTGTAATGACCATAATATTATTTCAACTTAACATTTCTTAGTTGTTTTAATAAATTATTATTAGTTCTTAATAAAAACTATACTATAAATATCATCAAGAAAAATCAAATTGAAATCTTTATTTTCAATTAAAAAATTAAATAGAGCTTAGTATATTTAAATTGTATTCATTCACAAATGCTTTCTTTAATTTTAATTATTTAAATGGTAAAACCCAAAAATTAAATTAAATATATGATTAATATAATTTTCAATAAAAAATTTGCAAACTTCATTAGTAAACTGTTAACGTAGTTATTAAAGATATTCAATCTATTATAATACCATATTTTTAAATTATTCAATGTCTGATAAATTTTATTCATTTAGTGTTTTTATAAATGAATCAATAATATAATCTTATTAATTTACCTTTCATAAAGCATTCTAAATAAATATCCTTCTCCTATTAATTATTAAACTCTTTGGCGATTCTTTCAAAATTAAGTTAACTTTCTTTGATGTTGTTAAAATACTAACAATATGATATTAAGTATTCAATTGCTTATTTTTAGATTTTATAATCATTAAATAAACAAGAATTTTAACAAAAAATTAAAAAATCCTCAATTTATAATTTAAATAAATCTCTATTAGGCAAAATAGTATTTATATTTATTAAGTAGAATTATAAAAGATGTGAATATAAAATAGATTTTGTTTATTCACTTATACTAAACTTAAGTAATTTATTCTACAAAAATAAAATATTATTACTAATAATAGAAACTCCATTGGTAATATTGTATTATAATTTAACGACAATATCTCAAATTTAAATAATTAAGTATTCTTGTACCTCTTAGTCTAGTCTCTCAGATTAAATAAATGTATTTAGAATACCAAACAAACTTATTTAATCTATATCTGATGTAATTTCAATGGTTTTAAACAAATAGAATATTAAATTTCAAATAAAATCAATTAAAAGAATAATACTTTCATTTTATTCGGATTTTTATACCATTAGTATTTATTATATAAGCTAGACACATATTTTCCATTGTTCTTAGAATTTTGGTTTATCCCTTAGTATGTTTAGTTTTATTACTTAAAAGAAGCTTATAATTAAGTCTTGGACTTTTTAAACATCATTTAAATATTCTTCTAAAATAAGTTCTTTTAATGATAATAAAAAGTATTAGTAATTTACGTCATCTAGATATTTTGATTAGTTTATAATTGCCTCATAGTCAGCTCTGTCTGTAGATTATACCAAAATTATTGCATTCTTTTCACTATTATTTAATGCCTATTCTGAATTTTTGTGATTTTAAATTTTATCAATTTTATTATGAGCATTCTTTATATCAATAATAACATTCATTATTATCTTCCATCCAGATTTAATATTCTAACTCATGTTTTTAGCAATCTAAACAATAGCTTGAATTACTATCTAGTTCCTTTCATTAAGTATCTATGTATTCGTTTTTTATAATCCCGAAAACTGAGTCAAAATATTTAGACAAGAGTTTCTCTAAGTTTCGAAGTCAAACTCATCAAGAATTTTTATGAATACAATTAAAGAATCTATAAAAATTTTAAGATTGTTTATTGAAATCTCATTGGAAATCTAAGTAGAAAAAAATGCAAATAATGTTTACCAGTTTTCCTATAATAGTAGAATTAGATTTTCTGTTCTGATTTAGCTATCATATTCTTAGCTTTTAGTCTTTTCAGAGGCCTAGAGATATTTGTTTTAAAACTAAGTAATCTCATTTAGAAACAACATTCCCTTGGTTTTATTTGAAGCATTAATTATATTCTATAATTCTTGCTTCTTTTTTTCTGAAAAATGCAAGGCTATTGGAGAGTCTTTAATGTCATGATAAAAAGATATCAATAATTCTGAGTCAATTTCCTTACCATTTGTTTTGATGTTCTTTGCAATGTTAAGAAAATCATTTAATGACATTTTCTCAGCAACTTTTGGATTATGAACATTTGTTTAAAGCATAATCAGTAGGAAAGTCAGTTAATAGGCTGCATCTTTGGAAACCCAATTTGGATTATCCTATATATATTTAGAAGCAAATTTCTCTAAAATTCTTTCCACTTTTTATGATTCCCCGGGTAGCTCAAAAGTCTTTAAGAATCCTCTCAAAGCACTAATAATACTAATATCTTTAAAATTCAAAGAATCAAGATAAAGTCATAGTGTTTCTTAGTGGATTTCGTATTCTGAACCAAATATTGCTCCTAGGGCTTACTCAGATAAATTCTACTTTCTAATTAATTTCAGTATTTTATTAGGGTTTTGTTTTAAATAGCCAAGATTTGTTAATTTTTTTAAACTGGAGATTTTACCATGATTTATTTAGTCTATTTAATCTTATATCATTTTTTTGTGATCAAATATTTCTTTTAATTTTTTAATAATATCTTAATCTAATTAGTTATTTTACTGTTGTAATTTTACCTAGTTAATTATTTGACCAAAGTTTTTGACAAATTATAACAAACTCTCATTGGCTTCATTTTTAAGAATTGACACATTTTCATCCCCTAGAAGAGAAATATAAATAGGCTTGCTAAATTTACCCTATGCTATTTAAACAATAGATTATATTATTTTTTAAACTAAACTAAACTTGTCTGACTAGCAATCAAAGTTTATGAAATACTCTGATATAGTTTGTTAGTCATTAAGTATAGTAGTTATCACCTATAAACATAGAAATTTTAATGCATATCAAGAATGAGGAGATTCTAATGACGGTATTATAACCTCTTTAATCATTGACTAAACTTATCTATTGGTTTCTTTTCAATATATTCATATTATACTTATTAAAAGAATCATTCCTTACTTAATAAACTCATTGTCTTAAGAACTTAATTGCTCAACAATTTTTTATAGTAATATTTTTTGAATAAATTCAATAAATTTATTGTTGTAACCGAGATAGGTTCCTGCATTCTTTATTAAGTCATTAAGGATTTGCAAATAATATTGGCAATATGCTTCACTAGAGTTAAATGCGGCCTCAACAAGAGCTTAATAAAGTATTAAATAATCATCAATAAATAATTTATTCTTTTCTATATTCTCTTTTGCTTTTTAAGTTTCGTCCTGAATTTATTCCTCTTGAAACTTTAATTTAATTTTACAGTCTAAGCTGCATAATGACAATCGAGTTTGGTTGCAAATAAATCTGGCTTTTTGCCTACATATAAAGCAATTGCCTAATTAGTTAAAAAAAACTTCCTAGCTTAATAATGACATGGCTTATAACTATCATTTACTTTTATTTATTAATATGTTGGGATTTTAAACAATATCCAAAATGGATTCTATGGAAGAACTAATTTATTTTTTATTGATTTTGCTTAGTATTTAAGAGGAATATAATCCATATTATTATCTATTTTATTGCTAGTGCAGAACCCAATTAACCCTTTGAGTATAGTACTCAAATACTCTACCTATTATTGCTTGCATAAAAATTATAGAGTCTCATGATTTGTATGAATTAAGGGCTTCTTTTATTATGTCAAATATATTTAGATACTATATAACACTTAAAGAGTTTATAAACTTCTATAATATAAAACTCAACCCTCTAAGACACCTTGTTAATATTATGTTATTTCTGTCATTAAACTTATCTTTGATTGCTTCTCCAAAAATGTAGATTAACAAGTCAATGATATTTCTCTCTTCTTTCTATTAAGCTTTCTATTCAACAAATCTTTTTTCCTTCGATTGCCATATCAAATTACATTGAATGTCAGGATAGTATCCGCAAACGATATCATTCTCTAATAGAAAAGCAACTAGTTGATGAGAGAGTTCTAAAAGTTTCTCATGTTTAAGTTCTACCACTTGAGTAATTATTTTCCATAAATATGCTCTTAAGAAAGAACTATCTTTACTTATATTATTGTCACTCCAATACTCAAGTTCATCAGCAATTGGCTGAGATAAAAATCGTGTTTTCCAATAAGTTTTTATCACTTTTAAATACTCTATAATATTGTCTCTAATTTAATTTTACATTATAAAAATAAAATAGATATTAGTGTTTATATAAGCATTGTTTGTAGCTGTCAATTTGGCCGAGCGGTTAAGGCGAATGACTTGAAATCATTTGGGATCTCCCGCGCAGGTTCGAATCCTGCAGTTGACGTTTTTTAATATTTATAATATAAAATAAAACTAACAAATTTTATTTTTAATGATTGTCTAAGAAGCTTAGATTACTTTTTGATTGTTTTAATTGTCAAGTAGAAAGTCTATTAACAATTTATTAATTATAATTTAAATAATTTTGAATGATCGGAGATATAAAACTGACGGAAGCATGGAAGTATCTTATCAAACCAGAAAGAATAAACTACACTTTAGAAAATCTAGGACCCAAAATAGTTTAATTTCGAGATTTTGATTCATATTGAAAGGACTTCTATTACTTAAATAAATTGGGCTTCAAAATTTAGTGTTCTTTATTTATGCCTATAAGAAAAAGTAAGAACCTAGAAGAAATCACACCTTAAGAACTTAATTGTCCTTGCGTTATATATTGTCACTCGTAAAGTGGAAATTGATTAGAGGGACTTTTTCTCTAAAACTTTTGCATATAAAACAATTACGGCCTATGCTTGTTTGATTTCAGTGCGTGTGGGAAATCTGAAGGAGAATATGTTACTCTTGGCTGGTGAGAGCACGAGGATCTTAGCTAACTAATCAGTCTACTAATAAAAGACTATAAAGCTACTTAAATTTCACTATGGGGATGATCCATGGGCGCAGTTACTTGCGTTCTTTATTGTTAATGAAATAACATGCATGTTTCATCTATGGTTCTTGATAGTCCGTTTTCGGACATAGAAGTAATGGTAAAAGATGTAGCATATTAGAAAATATCTCTACCAGGATTTGTGGTATCTATGCTATTAAAATACATGAGTTCATAAATTCATAAAAAACTACGATTCAATATTCTTTAATTAAAACCAATATAGTTTGTAAAAGACTGTACAGTTCCTTGTGTTTTTATAATTGGATAAAGCGATGAACTTGTGTTGCCAAAGAGAATTGATGAAATGCATAAGGCTTATGGAGGAAATCAAAAATGGACTTTTTTCTCTTAAGGAGACCATGCTTCGGAGAGAGAATCAAAAATACTAAATAGCTGCATGGAAATTATATATGATGAATTTAAGAAGAATTTACTAAATATTAAAAAGAAATAATAAGACTAAAGAATATTTATTGATTTAAAGGGAGAGGATTTTTTTGGCAAAATGGCCTAGAAATTTGAAGATAAATTATAGGAATAATTAGCGGGATAATAACAGAATGTTTTCAATATACTATAAACTTAAAAGAAAGAGGAATATAAATTTTAATTTGATTCTGATAAAATATAAATTCTAAATTAAGATCTTTATGAAGATAATTTATAATAATTTGAATAATAAGACGACCCTGAGGTAGAGCACTATGATGATGTTTATGCAATGGAGAAGAACATACTTAATATATCTTCTGAAGATTATAAAAAAAGCATAACACTATACAAAGATCTACACAAGTATTAAATATTATATCTTTTAATTTATTGTAAGTATTACGGATTTATTTGCTTCAAACCAGAATTCGAGGGTGGCTATTTGAATTTAGAATTGTTTGTGTCTAGAATTAAAAGAAATCCATTTGTCTCGGATTATTTGTTGATTATTTATAAGTCACCCTTAATTATTTATCTGTTTATTTCTATTAGTTTTCCTTATATAGGGGATTTAATGTCAAACTTACATCCATTTTCATATTTAATCTCGGCTATCTTTTATCCCTCATGAATTATAATTGCATTTTTTTTCTTTTTTCCACTCACAACATTTTCCAAATCATCTAAGCCTTTGAAATTAAAGGATATACTTTTTATTTTATCATTATTGTTGACAAAATCTTAAGAAAGTCCCAGGAGAACCAAATTATTTGTATGATAGAAACAGTATACTCCATCATCCTTGTAATATCAAGTAGTATATCTATCAATGAAGCTTTAGAGCTTTATTTTATTATTAATATCTTTTATAAAAACTCATTCATTTTCCTAAGCCTCTAAATCCACACTCATTTATAACCATATAAATTAAATGAGCTTTTTAGAATCTAATCAAAAAGAATATTAGAGTATGACTGTACTCGTACAGGATCATTTCTATATGAACTTCTTACTATTTGCATCAGCAAAATAGACAATAACTCAATCCTGGATGATTATCCATACTGCTTTACTCGTATAAGTGATAGAGTTCCAAGTTTATCTTGCGAACACGGACGAGCTTCACTACTATGAATTAACAATTCAGAAAGTGAGAGTTAAGCAGATTCTGACCGGATTTTTTAAATTATAGTTTGTTATTTTTATTAAAGCTTTTGAGTTACTAATCTAAATATATAAAGGTTTCCATTAAAAATTGATAAGATCTTTATACAATGGTCTATGTGGCTTATCAAAACTTAACTTCTTGGACCTTAAATATATGAGTTTTAAGTCACTTCTTGTTTAACATTACTGAGCTAGCTAAAGTTATTAGAGTCTATGTCTGCAATATTAAATCCATTAATATCCTTGCTAATACAGTAAATAATTGGTTCATTTGAAACGGAAACAACTGTCAACAAGGATTATATATTAAAAGTTCCTCAAATCTCATTTAAAATTTCTCATGTATTTTTTGATACAATTTTTACACTTCCGGACTAAAGTCCCGCTAATATCACTTCGTTATTATCTTTAAATGCCATTAAGGTGTTGATTTATTCCTCCATCTTAATTTAACAAAATAATTCTATATCAAATCAAGATTGGTTTTATCTTAAAGAATAAAATATTATGTTACCTCATTTATTTCCTATTGAAAACCCAGAGCAATCATTAAATAATATAAAACTAGTAATATCCTGCTCGATTCCTTTTAGTATTTTCTAAGGAGTTTTTTAAGTCCAAAGCCAAACTACTATTAATCCCTCTTAATCTATGCTTAACAGGGTTTGCTCTGCTATAATATCGTGTCCTATAATTAATTTCATATGAACCTATAGCTCTTACAACAAAATAATATCAGATTACTTCTATTAAATTGTTTCATCTAAATTCCATACTCGAATAGTTTTATCATACATACTAGATGAAATGATGTACTAATTATTATACAAACTCAACTAATTAACTTAAGAGTTATGAGCCTTAAATTATTGAATTACTTTAATAAAATTATTCTCAATATTTAAATGAACTAATATTAAGTTACCCTTTGTATCTCCTAGAACATATTTGCTTTCCTAAAGCTGAATTAGACTACTTATTTGATCAACATTTTAAATAGAAAACTGTTTTTCCTGAATCATTTTAGGATTTAGTAAATTATTCTATGTTTCCATATACTAACCCTTGAATAATTATTTTTGGAGTTATTTTACATTAATATTGCTTTGATAAATTTCATCTTGAAATACAGATGGATTAACATAGTTTATCATGTCATCGGATAATTAGTAGGAGCAGTTAGGTATAACTATCTCATTCATATTTGTTTTAATTAAGTCCTCTTTTCAAATTGACAAAATTTGAGATTTTATATCATTACTTATTTTTAAAAAAATATTCTATTAAGACTGTTGGTCATAGCACTCAAAGTAATTGGTAGTAATAAAATTCTATAACTCTGTGCTAAGATCTATTAATCTCATTTAATCCATTTTAGATTTCAGGCTTAGTAAAAATTATTCAAAGTCATCAGCCTATTATTTCTTTTCTCTGGCTCTATTTATTTCATACTTTAAGGGATCTTCTTCATCAAATTTAGAGGACTTAGTTTGCATATACTTCTATATTCATTAATCACACCAATCAGTTATATCTTTAGCATAATCATCCAATTAGTTGTATAGTGATTCATATTTACTTTCTTATATAGATATTAATTAATAAAGATTCTCTTTATAATCTTCAAATGACAAAATAATACTTTTTAATATATTATCAACATCGTTATCTATTTTCTATTTCTATTGTTTTAATATTTCTTAACACTTTAGGATATTATTTTAACGATTTTAAAGTACTATAAGGGTTTCTTTTGGCAAATATTTCGAGTATTCTTAGTTTCCCTATTTAATATGACTCTATTGTAATCTGTCTTTAATAGGACTCTGAGGTAAATTAACTTTGAAAGAAGATTATTAACCCTCATTATTCCTACTATAGTAGCTATTACGTTTTGTAAATTAAATTTATTTACTCATTATATTTTTAATATTTAATAGCTCAATAAACTACTTATTTAAATTTTAATTAATTTGCTTTAGAATAATTTAATAATTTAATCCTAATGCCCTATTTAAATAAATAAAATATGCCCAACTACATGTCAAAGACTAACAATTTAAACAAGGAGAGTAAAATTTAAAACTTTATGATCAATTAAAGAAAATAAGATCATATAAAAAAGTATTAACTAGACAAAAATAATATCTATGATAATATATTTTGTTATATTAACTAAAGAATATGAGCTTAAATTCAAATTTATTCATAACAAAACACATTATTTAATAAAGAGTTGGCGCAATTATATAACTTTGATAACTATTAAAATTTATATTGAATCGTTTCCAATTACGTAATAAAGAGAATAAAGAACTAAAACATAAAAGATGATAGATTGAGAGAAAACATGCAGTTCTATTAACAAATAAAATAAATAGATTTTGACTCGATATTAATTAAATACTATAAAATATAATTAGACAGTAACGGCAATTAAAATATTTTAGAAAAGTATAAATAAAAACAAAAAGATTCTTACTTTTAAGAGGATGTTGATTTAACAGACATACTAAAGAAT